>TARA_B110000259_G_scaffold181880_1_pt1 | contig 13688 bp, 8 predicted proteins | sample TARA_B110000259 | Tara Oceans TARA_B110000259 (sample SAMEA4397649) | marine metagenome | biome: Polar Biome; feature: [SRF] surface water layer (ENVO:00010504); material: water (ENVO:00002006), including particulate matter (ENVO:01000060) such as... | depth 5 m | reverse complement strand
TACGAGAGACTGACACTTTCTTTTTTATCGTATCAGCCCACATCCGACATCGACGCCGTGATTCTGGACAGCGGCGCGAAGAGCGCGGCGACGTGCTTGAAAGCCCTTGCGCTGAGCTTGTCACGCAAAGGCATGGCCAGCGACATCGTGCTCATCGCGAAGGCGCGCGTGCCTATTGTGAAGTTCGTGGAGAAACTATCCGGGTTTCAGTTTGACATCTCCTTTGACGTCGCGAACGGACCGGCGAGCGCGGAGATCGTCAAGACGAAATGCGCGCGGTTCCCGGCGCTGCGCCCGCTAGTCACCGTGCTGAAAGCGTTTCTGCAGCAGCGGAGTTTGAACGAAGTGTACAGCGGCGGCATCGGGAGCTACGCCCTGCTATGCATGGTCATGGCGCACCTGCAGCTGCACGACAGCAAGGCCACGGCGAGCGCGTGGGCGGGCCGCGCGGGCGGCGACGCGGCGGAGGAGGGGTGTTTGGGCGCGCTGCTGATTGACTTTTTCGAGCTGTACGGCCGGCGCATCGACTGCGACGAAGTCGGTGTGTCGTGCCGAGGCCAAGGCTCGTTCTTCGCGAAAAGAGACAAGCAGCCGTCGTGGCACGACCACGCGCGGCCGTTTCTCCTCGCGATAGAGGACCCGCAGGACCCCACCAACGACCTGGGGCGGAACTCGTACGCCTCAAGAAGCGTGCGCGCGGCGTTCGAGCACGCCTTCACGGTGCTCACAGCGCCCGCCAGTAGGCGGGGCGACTTCCTGCTCGGCCGGGTGGTGCGCGTGGACGACGAGACGCTGCGGCACCGAGTCCCCCCCGCGGAAACCGGGGCCATCGTGGGTGTCGCCGCGGACTTCGCGAGGTATGCGTTCGCGGGGGACGGGGCGCGAGGCGGAGACGCCTCCGCGCGGGGACAGAAGCGGAAAGCCGCCGCGACGTTGGCGTCTCCGGATTCCTCCTCCTCTGATTCCTCTGACTCCTCCGACTCCGACTCGGAATCGGAGTCGGATCCGGAATCGTCGGATACCAATCAGTCCGCATCTGAGTTGGGGACGGGCGACGGCGACGGGGGCGACCACGGAGAAGAGGGCGGGGAGGGCGACGCGGAGACGGCCGAAGATGACGACGACTCCGGCGAAAGCGATGACGACTCGTCTTCGTCCTCGTCGGGATCGGAAGAGGAGGGCCAGGTGGCGCGCCTTTCGAGAAAGGGACGCGGCGGGAGGGGCGGCCGCGGCGGCAGAGGCGGCAGAAACGGCAGAGGTGGCAGAAACGGCAGAGGCGGTACCCCACACACGCCCGCGAACAAGAGACGTCGGAAAAACGAAACCGGCGGCGGGTCCGGCGGCGGGCGCGGGTACTTCTCCAAAGGACGACCGCGATAGACCAGCGCCCGACTGTTTTTTCGTGTAATCGCGTCCGCTTTATTTTCTACATGCACTACAAATACAGCACCTCCGCGCTCCTACCTATTTGGAACACGAGCTCGAGGAGTTATTAACTCAAAAGCTAAAGCTCTTATCCCCCCGTGGCCTATCCCAGTATCCACCCGTGTTGCTTCCCAGCAGGCGCGCGCACTTCGTACCACTCGCCTTTGTACTTTGCGAGCTCGTTTGGCAGCCCGCCTTGCTTCGACCACTCCAAATCCGTGGGCGGCGGCCCCGTGATGATGACTTCGTTGTACACGCCGTGCGCGCCGCTTCTCCACAACACGGCCCTGCCCCCACCGCACGCGATCGCGGCGCACTCCGCCGCCCGCACCGCCGCTTCCAAATGCGCGCCTTTCCCCCTGCCCGTGCTGAGGTTCGCGATGACCCTGCCGCCCGGCGCGAGCGCGCGCCCGACGGCGTCCCACGTGTCCATCCTTAAAAGCTCGGGAAGCACCACGCTGTGTTCGTCGAACACGTCCACCACTACGCCCGCTAGTAGCCGGCCTTCCGCGAACGCCCTTCGCACTTCAACAAACGCGTCCCCCACCCGGACCACGACTCGGCCGCTTTGTTCCAGCTCTTGAAGCCCGAAGTGCGCGCGCGCTAACTCCACAATAGCGGGGTCCAGCTCCCACCCCACCACGCGCCGCGCTAACCCGCTTTTATTAACATTAACGCCGTCGGGGTAGTAGGACACAATCTCCCGCGCTACGGTTCCCGCGCCTAGACCCACAACACCGATGGGGTACCCGGGCGGCATGTGAGCAATCAGCGGCGGCAGCATCGCGAACAAGTCGAAAACACCCCCAGCGGCGTTAGAATCCCCGGGTCGGTATTCCGACAAAACCGCGTCGGGCGTGTGTTCTCGCATCAAAACGGTGGCGCCCGCGAACGACGCGTCCGCGCCGCGCGCGTCGTCGTCCACGCGCAACACCTGCAGCTTTCCAAACTCAGAGTCCGCTTCATCCAGAAGGGTCATGCCACGCACGCGTCTTGGTGGTACTGTGAGCACGGCCTTGGTGTCTTGGGACGGGAAGACGTCCTCCGCATAAAATTCGTTTTTTGGTAATTGCTTTTGGTAATACCGAAGCCAATCCGGGAAGATTCCCGCGCCCGCGAGTATCGCCTCCGCTCGGCCGTCCAGGTTCACCGCCTCAACGCCGTGCGCGCGCATGGCGATCGCCACCTCTGATGCGAACGCTTTGCTCCACTCCGCGAAAGCCGCTTTGGTTGTTTCCGGGTCATTCGAGGCGCGGAACAAGTCGTCGGAACTGACCCCCGCGCGTCGCAACATGTCAAGCGCCATTTCGTCCAAGCGGCGCGCATCAACGCCGTGCGTCACGAAGGATCGCGCCACACACGACGCGCGCTCGTCCACGGTATCGTACGCGCGCGCCGTGACCACGCGACGCAAATGACGCACCCAACGCCCACCCGCCACGGGGACGCGTCCCGCGGCGAGCGCCATTGCGCCGAGAACAATGCGAAAACTGCGACAGGTTTGTGACGAGGAGAAAAGTCTGACGGCAACCTCCGTTTTTTATCATGACGTGGCACCGCTATCCATCTCCTTCACTCTGCACGTCACGACGTCTTCGAGACTCGGAGATGTCGTGCATGTCCGCCCTCGGCGCGACGCGTCTCGGCGCGCCCGCGCGTTCGCGGCGCGCGGCTCGCCGCGCGACGACCACGCGCGCGTCCATCCGAGTTGCTGACTGGTCACGAGAAGTCCCGGCCGTAAACCTCTCTCGTCGCGAAGCGGTTCTTTCCGCCGCCGCGCTTGTTTCCCTGGCCGCGCCGCAACGCGCGGTCGCTGAGCCGGTGAAAGCGTCTTTCTACGACTACACCGTGGAAAGAAACGGGACGCCCTTTTCCCTGGACGCGTTCCGGGGAAACGTCACCGTGGTGATGAACGTGGCGTCCGAGTGACCTTTGCAAAACGCCAATTACCCCGAGCTGCGGCAACTTCGCGAGAAGTACGCGAAGGACGGGTTTGAATTGGTGGCTTTTCCCTCGAATCAGTTCGGGTGCCAGGCGCCTGGCACCAGTGAGATGGAAAGGGCGTACGCGTACACAAAGTTCGGGTTCGAGTTCCCGGTGATGGACAAAATCGCGGTGAAGGACAAGCCCGGGAAGTGCAAAGGTGTCGACCCGAAAAGTTACGAAGAGTTCAAAGACGACCCGGACGCGTCATTGACCGCCACCCTGGTGGACGACGTCACGTCCAGCGCGCAAATAGCCCCCGTGTACCAGTTCCTGAAACAACCCCCGTTCGACGGGGAGATCCCGTGGAACTACACCAAGTTTCTAGTCGGCAGGGACGGGCGCGTGCTGAAACGGTACTCCCCTGGATCGCCGTTCGAACAAGGCATGGAGGACGACGTGAAACGCGCGCTGGCGGGGGAACCGCTGAGGGAACGCAAAGGGGGGTTCTTTTAAGCGGCTGTTTAGGGTTAAAAAAACCCTAAACTCTTCGCAGGTTCCCAAATCCCTGAGCACTTAGCTATAGGTGGTGCGCAACGCTCCGCAATCGTCGCACCGGTGGTACCTTCACGGTATTTCTCACCAATCGCTACGTGACAACCGCCGGCGAACCCCCCCAAACGTCGGCGCGTTTGATGCGCGAAACGTTTGAAACTTACCACGGTATTAATAAGACGAGACGATGTGAAACGTTTCATGTTGAGCACCCAAAAATTTCGTAGCTTTTTGTATTCTACGTACCCTCCTCGTCCGCGTCTGGCTAGTGTTACGACGCTTCTGTTTTGTTTTTTCTACGGTATTTGTTATTAGTGTCGCTCCGTTTGTCCCTCGCTCACCGTCCACCGGTCGCCGCCCGCGTGGCTTCTTCCCTGGAACTCGCGAAGAGCTCGACGTACCGCGTGCCCATTGACTGGCGGTCCATCTGCTGATGAGCAGCTCGCGCGTCTTCGGGTGAGTTAAACTCCACGAACGCCACGCCCGACGGGCGCCCGTCCATTGACGTGACGATGTGAATCGAGTCGTGCGCCAGCGGCGGCAAATCGGTTATGCTGCCGCCAAAGAAACCCACGATGTCATCCTTCGTCGCGGCGAACGGTAACCCGCGGAGTTTCAAAACCCCGGTGTGCTCGGCGGGCCCGGGCGCGCTGCTCGGAGGCGGGGGTTGCGAAACTTGCGTTTGCTGTTTGAACCCACCGACCCCGTTTCGGGTTTGGACGGAACCCGGAGGGCCGTGAGGCAAAGGAGGCGCCGCGCCGTTCATTTGAACGCCACCGTTTGGCGCACCCGGCGCACCGGTCATTTCGCCGAATTGATGATACCCGTTGCTTTGGTTGGATGCCATCCCGCTCGCCAACCCGTTCGCCTCGTTCCCAAACCCGCCGCCGCCGTGCGTTAACCCCTGCTCGCTCACCAGGTTCGCCACCGCGGCGTAGTACTCCTGCGGTTGGGAACGACGCGTGTCAGTGTTTCGGACCGCGTTCGTAACGTGTAAGGAACTTGTATTGCAAACAGGGTACCGTACTTCCCGACTGTACTCCATACAGAGCAACTGTACTCCATACAGATCCGTAAACAGTCACGCAGGGGCTGGGCTATAAACAGTGTGAGTGGGATTTGGGAAAGGCAATAGACTACTTACCTGTTTCTTCGCCCGGAACACCTCTATGTACCGCCGGCCCATTGGCGCCCTGTTTTTCTGCAGCGCGAAATCTAACTGCGACGCGTTGCCGAACAGTACGTACGCCTCGCCGGTGGTCCTGTTGTCCCTGCGGACGATCAGCACATCAACCACCTCTAAGCCTTGAAAGAAATCCAAAACGTCAAACTCAAGGGCGTTGAAGGGTAAGCCGCGCAGGCGCACCGCGGGGAACGCTTTTTCGGCGTGGAAACCGCCGTGGCCGACGTGCGGCACGTGATGCGGCACGTGCGGCATCGCGGCCGTGTTGAACCCGGCACCGGCGCCGGGGGGCATTTGGTTGTGGCCTGCCATCGGTACGAGATGCCCGCCCATCGGGTGCATCAGAACTGCAGGGTCCATGACACCACCAAGCCTGCGGGGGTGGAGGGAAGCACGGACACGGAAGGGGGTGGTTAGGGATGCAGATCGTTTGGCCGACGTGTTGGAGTTGTCAGATCGGGCCAAAAGAGATTCGATCCGATCTGACATGTACCTCGCGTGCGATCGGACCGAACCCTAAGCCCTAAACCGCGTTTCGCGATTGGTGTGCAGACACGTAGAGTGAAATCGGGGTATGGCCGACGTACCGTCCGGAAACTGTGTCGTGCCACGCGTTGTGCGCCACGCGGGTGGCGTGCGAGCGTGATGGGTCCAACGTTTCGAGAAGTTGGGCGGTGTCGAAACTTCTTCCATCAAGCTGCTTTCAGAAATTTTGAAATTTCGGGTCAACGCGTCAAAGTGCAACGACTCGCCGTCGATGGGCACTTCGCGACGCGTACCGCACGGCTCGGCCCGAAACGCACGCGGATACATCGAACACCATGGCGCAGAATGCGCAGCAGCAGGTGCGTGATGGGTGATACTCGTTTTCGTGTTACGCCGGGCTACACCACACTCGCGACGTCCTCGTTATTTTCGGTTGACTCGCATCTCATCTCTTATTTTTGCGCATCTCATCTTTCCTTCCGGGTGCTCGATCGAGGCCTCGGCGCGTACTTCTTCCCGCTGACCTCCCCCCTCCCTCCCCCCTGCCTCTCGCCCCACCCCCACCTAACACAACTGCCAGGCGATGATGGACAAGAAGCTCTACGACATGGCCAAGTCCATGGAGGACGCGTTGGACGATGAGCTTCATCGTATGAACAACATGGATCAGGACGATCTGGAGAATATCCGGCGCAAACGGTTGGAGAGCATGAAGGGCGACCAGGACAAGCGCAAGAAATTCCTAGCCATGGGCCACGGCGAGCTTCGGGACCTGCAAGACGAAAAAGAGTTCTTTTCAGAAATGAAAGGAGAGAACATGATGGTCGTGCACTTTTACCGAAACAACTGGCCGTGCAAGGTGATGGACATGCATCTGGATTTGCTTTCCAAGGTGCGTATTTACCACGTTCCGCCTCCCTGATTACTGCCTTTGTATGGAGTACAGTCGGAAAGTACGGACCCCACTCCGTCTACCCTTCCTGATCGGCCCGATTACGGGTGAATGTTTGCTAGTGATACTGTTACCATAGTAACTGTTCCCTTTCCAATCCCGGATACGCGCGGTCCGAAACACTGACCCTTTCGGCTTTTATCGCGCCAGAAACACCTGGAGACGAAGTTCGCGAAAATCGACGCGGAGAAGAGTCCTTTCCTGACCGAGAGGTTGAAGATCTGGATGCTCCCCACGCTGGCGCTTGTTTCGAAAGAAAAAATCATGGACTACGTCGTCGGGTTCGACGACGTCGGCGGGAGCGATGACTTCCCCACGGAACACTTGCGGCTGGTGCTAGCGTCGAAGGTACGTGTTGCATTTCCAAAATCCTGAACACTGTTTGCCGATTGTTTGCTGTTTGCCGATTGTCCAGAGTAATTACTCACTCACGTTACGAAAGACTGACACTTTGTTTTTCATCTCTCAGAACATGATCGACTACCACGGCGACGACGCGGAAACCGACGCGCGGCGCTCGACGTACGAGAAAACAACTGAGGTCGTTGATAAGAAGAACCTGCGGAAAGGGGGGGGAAACTTGGTGCTCGGGTCGGACGACGAGGACAGCGATTTCGATTAACGGAAGGGGGGGATATGTATTACCTTTAAGGTGTAGAGAAGAGTTTGTGAAATGTTTGTCAAAAAAAACAAAAAGAGTTTTACTTTACACACGAGTGCCTTCGTCCCTGCTCGCTCAAAACTTTTCCTTCTTCCCCTTGTTCGCGACGACGATTCGGTCGATGACGTCCTGCATCGCGAACGCGCCTTGGTCCCCGTCCGCGTACGTGCGCACGGTGAGCGTCCCGTCCGCGGCTTCCTGCTCACCCACAACGCACATCACCGGCACTTTCTGTTTCTCCGCGTTCCGCACTAGCTTGGCTAGCCGTTCGTTGGTGGTGATATCCACCCTGATTCCGGCTTCGCGCATTTTCCGTTGCACCTCCTCGACGTACGGCGTGACCGTGTCCGTTACCGGTAACAACCTCACCTGCGTCGGCGCCATCCACAGGGGAAACGCGCCGGCGTAGTTTTCGGTCAGGATGCCGAAGAACCGCTCCAGGGATCCGAAAATAGCGCGATGGATCATAATCGGCCTTTGCTTCACGTTTTGCGCATCCACGTACTGCAAGTCGAACCGCTCGGGGAGGTTGAAATCCAGCTGCACCGTCGAACACTGCCACTTCCGGCCAATCGCGTCCGTAATTTTGATGTCGATTTTGGGGCCGTAAAACGCGCCTCCGCCGTCGTCCACGGCGTACGCCCAGCCTTTCCGGTTAAGCGACTCAATCAAAGCGCCTTCTGCTTTTTCCCAAATCGCGTCGTCCCCGACGCTCTTTTCTGGTCGCGTGCTTAGGTTGACTTCGAAATCGGTGAACCCGAACTGGCCCAAAATCTCCTCCGTCAAATCAAGCACACCCAGAATCTCATCCGCGATTTGGTGGGGAAGGCAGAAGATGTGCGCGTCGTCTTGCGTGAACCCTCTGACTCGGAACAGGCCGTGCATCGTGCCGCTTCGCTCGTACCGGTAAACCGTGCCCATCTCCGCCCACCGAATAGGCAGGTCTTTGTACGAGAAATACCCATCCTTGTAAATCGCGACGTGGAACGGGCAGTTCATGGGTTTCAGCTGGTACATCTCGTCCTCGACTTGAATCGGCTTGTACATGTTTTCGGCGTAGAAATCGGCGTGTCCGCTTGTTTTCCACAAATCTGCCTTCCCCACGTGCGGGGTATACAAAAGGTCGTACCCGCGCTGCAGGTGCAGGTCTTTCCAAAAATTCTCGATCATGTTCCGCATCAACGCGCCTTTGGGGTGCCAAAAAACCAACCCGCCGCCAACCTCTTCCTGTTGAATCGAAAACAGATTCAAATCTTTGCCCAACTTGCGGTGATCTCTGCGCGCCGCTGAGATGAAGAAAAGAAAGGGTCAGTCTCGAGTCTTGAGTATGAGTAATGACTCTGGACAACCGGCAAACAGTATTGGGATTTGGGATACAACACTTACCTTCCAGCTTGAACTCGTTGTACGCCGTCATCTCCTCAGGCGTGGACCACGCGGTTCCGTAAATGCGCTGCAGCATCGGCCGCGTTTCATCCCCCCGCCAGTACGCCCCCGCCACGGATTCAAGGTCAATGGCTTTGGGGTGGATTTGCTTGGTGGACTCCACGTGCGGGCCCGCGCACAGATCCCACCACTCGTCGCCGATGTGGTAAATCGTGATAGGTTCGGTTTTGATGGACTCCAAAATCTCAAGCTTGTACGGTTCGTTTATTTCTTTAATCCTGCGCTCCGCTTCGGCGCGCGTGACTTCCTCACGGCGTAGCGGGTAGTCCTTGTTGATGATCTTGATCATCTGCTTTTTGATGAGCTTCAGGTCCTTGTCTGTTGGTTGGAAGGATATTAAAGGTCAGGGCGGTAATTTATAGTAATATGGAAAACAGTTTTTGGAACACGGCGAAACACAAAAGCGCGTGGCGTTTCGAGAGAAAAAAACAGCGCTTTTTCGCGAGCCTTGCCAGGCCAGGGAACGGATGGCCACGACTCCCGACGACGAGGGTGTGCGTGTGTGTGTCGTGTGTCACGCGTGTGTCAGTTCACCACGTACCCGAGAAACCTTCGGGGTAGTAAAAGTCGTAGTAGAACCCGCGGTCGATCCTGTGTGGGGGGTGTGGGTGGGTGCAATGGGTCAGGGAATCGCATCGGGTTTAATTCGGCGGCCACGTCGAGTGGATAGAGAAAAGATCAGGCCGGGGCGGTTCGGACCGGGGTCGGGGTAGAAAAAGGTGGCCTTACGTACCACGGGCCGATGGTGCACTGCGCCGTGGGGAACAGCTTCTGCGTGGCCATGGCGCAGATGTGCGCGGTGGTGTGTCTTATCTTCAGAAGCTCCTCGGACTCGTCACTGGTGAGAAGCTTGATGGGGACCGGGGCGGGTCCGTCGGCGGAGGAGGCATCGGGCTCGGCGACTGCGTTGCTGGCGAAGACGCTGGCGTGGCGACGGCCGAAACCGCGTGTCATCGCGGAGGCGACGCCGGGGGCGACGATGGACGCGACAGGGACCGCGACGGGGCGAGGCCCCGCCCACGTTGCCACCGCCGCGGTCACGCCGCGCGACACCGAACCGAACCCGACGCGACGCGCGTAAGCAGCCATCGTGTTGGTTTTGCCGACGCGAACGGCGCTCGCACTGACCACTGCGGGCGCGCGGGCTCCGATGGGGCAGTAGCTCATGCTACTGTAACGGTACCGGGGAGAACTCGAACAACTTCCGATGGGGAAGGTGACGAGTGCGCCTTGTGCCACAACAAGTGTCGCACCGACGAAAGCGCCGATGCCATTTCGCAAATCAGTTTTTGATAAATGGAAACAGGCTGACACAGATTTCGAGTCATCCCGAGGTGCGCGGGCTCGTCGTTCTACGTCGCGAGGGCGAAGGGCGTACGGGTCGCTCCGTGGGGTTCGCCATGGCCGCTCGCGAGGCGGCGGAAACCATGGGGCGCGGCCTTCGCCAGAGCGTCAGCGCGTCTGGCGGCCACGTCCCCGTGAAGGCGGCGAAAACTTTACAACAGCGTCTCCTCCCAGACGACGTGCACCCCGCGGACGCGGTGGACGTGGTGCACGCGTTGTCGCGTCTCATCGAGGACGAGGAGCTGAGGTACGAAGCGTTGGTCGGCGACAACGGCGGGTCGCACAGAGCAGGGTACGCCATAGGGCGCATCTTGTCCGTAGTCCAGGATGACGTGAGCGGCGTGGATGTTGTGAGCAAGTTTTGTTTAGACGCCCTGACGTCGCCGAGCGCCAGCGCGAAGACGCAAGCGGCTGGGCTGCGTTTGCTGTGCTCCGTGGTAAGCGTGACCGGGTTCCAGTTCCCGCTGACGGACGAAAGACTAATCGACAGGCTCACCGCGTGGGCACTAGGGCCGATGCAAACGCACGCCGACGCGGCGCCACGAACGGCGCGGCGAGAAGCGTTTGAAGCGGCGGAGACGGCGGAGGCCGCGGCGGTTGACGCCGAGAGGGAAAACGCACCCACCGCGGGTCTGGCGAGGCAAGCCGCGAACACCGCCAATTTAGAAGCCCTGCGAGTGAAAACATACGCCATGGGGTGCCTCGCGGTTGCGTTGGAGGCGGAGGACGTCGCCAGCGCGCTTGTGCGCGACGGGGTGATGGGGGAGATCATGACCCCGCTGCGCTCGTTTCTGGTGGACAATGAACCTGCAGAGGGTGTTTCTGTTGTTGAGGCGGCAGCGAAGCAGGGTACTGATGGCGGCGAAAGCGGTGGAACTGTGACACAAGACGCGCGAACCGCGGCTCATTATGACGCACTCCTAAACACGGACGACGCGGAGGACGTCGGTACGGCGGGCGCGGCGCTCGCGGACTTTTCGGTGAAGCGCGGGGCGGGCGACGCGTGGCTGTTGCCCGGTCGCTTGCTGGCGGCGCGTCTGCGCGCGCTCGCGGCGACGGGTGAGTACATAGAGTGCTTTGGACAGGCGCTACAGGGCGGGGCTGTTGACGTAGGAATGGCGCTCGTGACGGGAAAATACTGGAACCCCGAGTCAAACGCAAACGCGAACAAAGGTTGGCCGCCGGAAACCGCGCGGCGCCGGGTTCTGACCGGAAACCCAGGAAACGGTCACCAAAACCCGAACGATTCGGAAAAGTGTGTTTGCGCCCCGCAGCTCCCCGAGTCGCTCGCCGCGGTGTGCGCCTTGCTGGCGCACGCGAAGTTCGCGGTGACGTTCGTTGACCGCGGAGGCGTCGCCGCGTTGTTGCGAGTACCGCGGGGACCGCTTTCGGTGGATGAAAGCTACCGGTGTTTGTTCGCGGTTTCGCAAACGCCCAGCGCGATGGAACGGTTGTTGGCGCCCGGCAGGGACACCGCTGACACAGGTCCGAACGTCGCGAAACGTTGCGTCAATTTCGTGCTCGCGGCGCTGGACGGCGGCCACGAAGCCGCGCGCAGACACGCCGCGCTATTCCTCGCGCTTTCCTTTCCCTTCCCCGCCGTAGTCGACGCCTTCGACGCCGCGGGGGGGCTGCGGCCGTTGCTCAACCTGCTGCGGCACGCCGCACAGCTCTCGTCAACGGCGTCGCCATCGGCGAAGCAAACGGCGTGCCACGCGTGCCACGCGCTGCGGCAGTACTGCCGCGCGCATTTGCACCGCCGCGTGAACGGTACCGGTTCGGGCTCGCCGGGGTACCGCCCGGTGGACCTGAGCCTGGCCGCAACGGACCGGAACGTGCGTTTGGCGTCGCACGACGTGAAAACAGCGAGCGTGATGGAGCGCGGCAACGGTTGGTTGCCCATGGACGCGTTCATCGCGCAAGGCGGCCACGAAATCGTCCTGGCGCTCATGAGCGTCGCCGCGGGGGACCGTCACTTCCACGAATGTGTACCCGCGGGCCTAGGCGCGCTGCGCATCGCGACGTTACACCCCGCAGCGCGAGCCGCGACGACGTCGGTGTCCGTGGTGACGCCTGGAAACACGTCCCTCTCCGCCGCGGACGTGCTGCTCGAGATCGCGGCGCGAGCCGCGGGGGCGCAGGACGCGGAGGCGGCGATTGACGCGCTTCAAGTGATATGCCAACTCGTGGCGCCGCCGCCGGCGCTCGCGGCGAAGGATGCTTCGGCGGTGGCACAGAAAAAGGAAAGAACCCGCGTCTCCATGACACCCAAAAAGCCAAGCCGGCGAGGCAGTGCGGTGGGCGGTACCGCGAACGCGTACGTCTCGCGCGTCGAGGCGTTTGGTGGCGTTGAGGAAACCGCGTTTGACAAGTTGCTCAAGCCGGGACGCGCGTCGCTACGCGAAGCCGGCGGGTTACGCGCGTTGCTTTCGATGCTCACCAAGGGCTCGAAGAAACTTATCTCTCCACACGACGACGCCGCACGCGCGCTTTGCTGCAACGCGCTTCTCGCGATGGCGCGGGACCCCGCCATCGCGCAGACCCTGCGCACGCTTCAAGTCGCGCGGCGGTTGACCGATTTGGTGAGCGGGCACAAGCACAAGCGCGGGGAGGTTGGGAAAACGGTTTCAACAAATGAAACGCAAGCCGGGGGGGGATCTGCAGCACAGGAGACCGATATGTCCACCTCAATCGAAGCGAAAAGCGGTGAGTTCCACCGAGCCGCGGTGGAGCTCATCGCGCTCACCGCGGGGGGGGCGGCAAGGGGCAGCCACGCGCTCGCGGCGGCGAACGCCGTCGCCGTGGCGCCGCTGCGCCGCATGGAGCGCCACGCAATTGCCGCCGCGACGCGGGTGCAGTTTCCTCACGAGGACTTGCTTAGGTTGATTCACGAGCACTTGAGTAACGCTGGGTTGGCACGCACCGCGGATGCGCTCGCGGTGGAGGTTGCGGAAAGCGGAATGCTGGGGGCTGGAAATTTGTTGAGTCTGGGCAATCGAGGCCCAGGCGGGCGACGCGACAGAAAAAACGAAAAAAACACTTCGCCGAAAACGCCGGTGACCGTTTCAAAACGCGCGGGCTACTTCGCGCGCGCTCCGGGTACCTCGGTTGTGGGTTTGTTCGGCGGCACCAGCACGCCACGACCTGGGGCGTTCAATCTCGGGCTGCAGACGCCTATGCCTGGCAAGACGTCCACGCAAACACGCGAAAAAGCGTTGTCCGCAGGCAAACGCACTCCGTGCAAACAAACTCCACACACACAAACTCCGCGTCGCTCGAAGCGCAAAGCCGCCGCGCTGCGTGAGGGTCACGTTGAGGAAAGAGGAAACGTGACTTACGACGGAACCGCAAAAGGTCTCTTCTTCGCGGGCGCGGAGAGCGTGTCTCCCTGTACCGCGGGACGCGCGCGCGCGCGGTTCTCTGCTCCAGGCAACGGCTTAGGGATGGCGAGTAACGTAGATACCGAGCCCGTGCCGTGCGTGTTCATCGACGACGACCGCGAAGGGTGCGGCGTGCGGTCGAAACTGGACCAGGTGATGACGACGTACTTGAGGGCGCAACACCGGGGGTGCGCGACGCCCGCGGCGGCGTGCGCTCCTTTTTCGCTGTTGGAGCCGCACGCGTGCGTCGAGCCCAAGCATCCGCTCGGCGCGCCTGCGAACGTGACGAAGCGGGTACACCGACGCGAGTGGTTCGGGGGAGGAGGGGTTGGC
>TARA_B110000259_G_scaffold131401_2_pt1 | contig 13689 bp, 10 predicted proteins | sample TARA_B110000259 | Tara Oceans TARA_B110000259 (sample SAMEA4397649) | marine metagenome | biome: Polar Biome; feature: [SRF] surface water layer (ENVO:00010504); material: water (ENVO:00002006), including particulate matter (ENVO:01000060) such as... | depth 5 m | reverse complement strand
ACCCAAAAAATTTTTAGTTTATGAATTTCAAAAAAAACACACTTTTATGGAATAATATTTTTATTATGTTATATGGTCTCATAACAAAAATATGTGATTTTGAGGTTTAGAAAGTTTGCAATTGCTTGATAGTAGCATTAAATTGGTCTATTACCAAAAAATTTATATCTTTATTTGAAGATATGTAAAAATTAAATCCTGACCTCTCTGATAACGTATGACCCAATAAACTATTTGAAAGAGGACCGATATAATTCAAACTTGCATTAGCATAATTAAAACTGTTATCAAAAGCAACTATCGTACTATTCATAATCACAAATGAATTATCAATACTATCCTTAATATCATTGAAAGTATTAAAATTGGGATATATTCCAACTGTATATATGTTGGGCTCAACATCACCTGGATTTCTATTGAGATATTTAATTCCGATACTCGCATGAATTTCAAATAATTCGCCTTCGACTGGGTTATTTATTTTAATCGTTTTACCATTATTTGATATATCAAATTTATCTCCAGAACTCACATCATATACGATGGGTATATACTTTATAGTTGGATCTACTGTTTTATCCATAATTAAATTATCCGAATCATCAATTACGTATTGTTCTCTTGCGTTATCATACGATGTATGATTACCAGCTATATCTTTTCTTAAACTCATGGTAGCAAAATTGAGCTTAAATAAAATATTATTCCATTTATCAACATTAAATATTTTTAGAATGTTTTTAGTTTTGTCGAAACTAATTGTGCCTGGTTCAAATGTAGCAGGTGATTCATACTCGGTTTTATATTTAGGTAATATTAGCATTCCTCCAGTGCTGTTAAATATACCTGTATTCATTAAATAATTGCTAACATCAAGATTTGTTGCACAAAGATCGAAAAAAATTCCATCAGTTGGTGCTCTCCGGTCACCAATCTTTCCATTATTAATAAGCGTGACTCCATTTGACGTTATTGTAGTACAATTAAAAGTATCTCCAGTCATAACACCGAACTCAACGTTTCCGGAACTGATATCCTTTATAATCGCTGTCTCTTTTATGTACAAACTGTTCGCAGAAACATCTCCATCAACGTGTAAATTATTAAAACTCGTATCATTTAGAGCATATAAACCATTTTTTACATATATATTATTACAAGATATTTCATCAGCAGATATAGTGTCACAAGATAAATTGTCTATATCACATTTTTTTATAGTTGCCTTGGTATTAATATCAAGAATATCAAAATTCGCTACTGGGAAGTCCACAGTTAGTGCTGATAAACGTTTAGTATTAATTTCCTCTGAATTTAAAAAGTTAGTATTTATATTGTAGCATACATCTATATAATCTACGGATATAGATGGGACTGATATGCTGGGAGTACTTATATCATATATTACTAAATAGCTTACATCCATAAAACTACCATCGATCACATCAAAATTAATATTTGTAACATCTAATCGTTTTGAGGTAAAATACTCGGCTGATAAATTATTACACGAAATTTCTTCGATTGTTGCTAAATGTGTTATATGTAAATCGTGTACTCGTACAGCATTAGAACTTAAATCTCCCGAAATATCGATAGAATAAAGTGGTTTTTTTTGATTAATTCCGATACGATTATTACTTGTATCAATACACACAACGTTTTCACTATTAACAAAACTATAAGAATTAAAATTAGTCGATGTTTTTTTTATATTCGCAACTATTTGATTGGTAATGGAAGACATTATATTATTATATTAAATATAATATTATAATATTTAATATTATATTTTGTAGGTTATTTAATAACAAATAACAAAAAACTAAAATTCGTTACGCTATATATAACTCTTGAGCTATAAAACAATTTGAATTACCGAGGTCATGACCTAATATACCAACCGGGTTAGAAAAATTCGTAGATAACCCAGCTGTATCTACATGGTATTCCACATGATAAGTCACCGGAGAATTATAACCAGTATCGTCTATATATATCGATGTATACAGGCCAGTATAGACGATTCCAAACCCGTACCCTAAACTGGTATCTGTAAATATTACATCGCCACTATTATTTTTTACCCGGAACGATATAGTTTGCCCTCCTATACGGCAACAGTTATAATTCATTTTTAATTCTAATTTGATATAACTATTTGGAGAGGATGGTGATATAGTAAGTGAATAACCAGCAGAAGTTACGTCTATCCAGGTTAATTCGGTTAATGATATATTTGTACCTAGAGAAGCCCCTTTTACACATGCAAATGAGCTATATGCAACTGCTGACGATGCTGCTGTAGCCGTTTCTAAAGCCGATATTCTTTCTGATAATAATCCTATGGTAGGGTAAATAGCTTTATTCCAAGCAATACCGATAGCTGTTAATTCAGATCGTCCTGTTATCTCCGTCCAGTCAATACCGTTAATAGATTTAAATAATTCGTTTCCAAGACCCGACGCGATCCAATGTGTTCCACACCATTCAACCGATTTACCTTCAAATGAAATAAATGCGTTTCCTAATCCGGTAAATGTTGCTCCGAAATCCGTAGAATACGCCATCGTATTTGTTCCTTTACCGACCGCTACGATTACCGAACCATTTGAAACTACATCATTGCAAACCGTACTGAATATATTGGCTGAGCCTTGCAATGGATTATTCCCATTTTGTATATCTATCCAATTTTCTCCATCTTGAGAAAAAATTAAAGTTTTAGTTCCAGTTCCTTTACTTCCCCCACTAAGCCATACTCTACCTGTCCATATTACACACCGCCCACGCTGATATGGACTAGGTGAAATTGCGGTCCAATTTTCTAAATCATCAGAATAAACCAACTGACTTGTTCCCTCGCCGCAAACAATATATCTCTCGCCGTTGTAAGCCAATCCCATAACTTTGTTACTCATTGCAGTCTTACCAAGTCCAACCCACGTGATTCCATCATAAGAATAAGCTAATGTATCAATATTACTCTGACCCCCAGCCAACCATCTACCCGAATCACTTTCATATATTACACACCTACCACTATGACTAAACGGGCCTCCGTTTCCTACCCAGTTTATTCCATTTTTTGAATACGCTATTGTATTGTTTCCTCTGCCTACAGCAACCCATATAGTTCCATTATATGCTATATCGTTCCCACCAACACCGGTAGCCGCAAAAATATTTGACGATGAAGGAACTGCTCTCCAATTATCACCAAGATCGTCGGAATAAGCAATTGTATTTGTACTTGTTACGGTGTCAATTCCCACTGCAACTATTATATTACTTTCACCATTCAAAACATTAATATCGTTTCTCATTCCATCAAACGCAATTTGATTAACCAATAATCTGTCTGAAATATCTACAATTTCCGCTCCAGAAAATACTATATCACCTACAATTTGTAATTTTTCAGCAGTAATAATACCCGATACATCCAAATTTCTTTGGAATGAAACATCACCATTTACATATAAATGGTCTGATATATCTACGTTTCCCTTTAACTCAGTGTCACCCAGGACTGTTAATTCGGATGTTGGGAATGCCTCGCCTATACCAAATTTACCTCCTCTAAGTATAGCCTTTAAATCTGCATGATGTCTAAATTCTATGGGTTCGGGGTTTAGTGAATTAATTACTGTTCTTCCTGCCGCATTTTGGACTATAGCATACCCAAGATTACTACCAACCGCTTTGTGTTTTATACCTTGATAAGTATTTTGTCCGTTACCTACTGGACCAACCATTAAATCGGATGCGTCTATAAAATCGCTAAAAATAACTTTACCGTTGAATGACACATCTCCTTTTACGGTTAATTCATTTGATATATCTACATTTCTAAATGATACATCTAACGCCTCAACTCTTGTGACAACTAATTTACCAGATATATCCAGATTTCTTTGAAAACTTACATCACCATTAACATAGAGACCATCCGATACATCTAGGTTTCCAATATCTAATCTTGTGGCAAATAATTTGCCTGATACATCCAAGTTTCTTTGAAAACTCACATCACCATTCACAAACAAATCATCTGATACATCCAGAGCCCCATTTAAAGATGTATCACCAACAACTGTTAATATAGAAGTAATATTATTTGTTGTGCCTATACCAAAATTTCCGTTGGAATCTAATCTCATTTTAACACTATTAGCGATATTAAAATTTAACATTTGATTTGCTGATGCATTTATTAGTGTATTTCCAGTATTACTTTGCATAAGCGCATAATTTGAAGAGCCTACTAAATTATTGTGTCTTAACCCTACCCAATCATTAAACCCAACCTGACCTATTCGCATATTACCCAGTAATGCATGGGAACCTGACGTTACCGAATCTGCCGCTGTTCCATTAGGGAATGTATATCCTTGACCTATTATTAATTCTGTCCCGACTATTCTACCTGAAACATCTAAATTTCTCTGAAATGAAACATCTCCATTTACAAACAAATTTTCTGATATATCTACATCACCATTAAGGGATAGGTCATTATTGATGACCGGTATGTCTAGGCTATTAATAAATGATACATCACCGAATACCAATAAAGTTTCTGCTACTATTGACGTAGCATAAAATTTACCCGATACATCTACGTTTCGTTGAAACGAAACATCACCATTTACATATAAATTCTCCGAAATATCAACTCTCTTTTCAAATGTTGATACTCCAGATACAACTAAATCATCTCCTATATTTACGTCACCATTGAATGACGCCTCACCATCCATGACCATCGTATTACCATATAGCTTTCCACTAATCTCCACGTCTTGACTAAACGATGCATCTCGTCCCACATATAAATCTAACTCTACATTTAATGAACTGGTGTCTATATGCTTTGAATTTAATATAGTTGTCGTCAATCCAGGCGAAGATATATCTCTATTTGATTCCCATACATTTCCTTCAACATACAGAAATGTGTGCCCGCCAGATACTTCTAATCCCGAACCATATGTTTGGAAAACACTTGTTGCGTTACCCGAAAACAAAATAACGTGATCATCTAAATCTAATCTTAAAAAATTAATTGTAGTAGTTAATCCTAACACTTCAAGATTACCCTTTATAATTACAACACCCGTATTGTCTCCATGTCCGGACGGGTCTAATACGAAATTAAAAGGTCCGTGTATTGCGCCCGTTGCGTACATGGAATCAAATCTCCCAGTTCCAGTGGTTGTAATATCTCCATATACTGTTAGGTTGTCTTCTATATCTACATTAGCATTGAATGATACATCTTCTAAAACTGTAAATTTTCTCGCGGTTAGTCTTCCTGATACATCTACGTCTTCTTGGAATGATACGTCTCCATTTACTCTTACCTTATGTAATACGGTGTCTTCAAATAAATTATATGTTGTTTGAAATAGATATCTTGGGTCAGTATAAAATACCGAACCAATATTATCAGGTATTATTAGTCGTCCCAAATCTTCAGCCCAACACATACCAACGCATGGTTTGGGCATATCTCCGGATACATCCCATATTGTGCCATCCAAACTAGACATATAATTCCCCACGAATCCATTTTGAGCAACCGCAACAAATCGCTGTAAATGTGTAGCCCATATTACTTTGGTTATTTTATCAACACCCACAACACCTCCATAAAAATCCCATTCTATACTATTTTCCTCTGCTTTAGCGCTCGCATAGAAACCGGCATCACCTACAGCCGCCAGCCTACCTTGCTCTCTAGACCACGCGACCGAAAACAGTTGACTTTGAGTGCGGGCTGTAGGAATTACTCCACTAATATCCCAACTTATTCCATCCGTGCTGGCTGCATAATATGGATAACGGTTATGTGTGACGGTAGGTATATGCATGCCTACAGCAACGAATCTTTTAATTTCGGGAACCCATATAACAGAAGTTAAATGTTGAATTGGGAATGCGACGCCTTGATGAATGATTCTATTACTCCAAGTTATTGCGTCGGGACTGGTAGAACTAAACGTAAGGTTTTGTCCGTTTGTTCCTACGAGGACATATATTCCAAGTTGAGGGGAAAATGCTATACTTCTTACACTGACAACATCTGGGATCGTCGTAGTTGTATCTATACTAATGGAATCTTTTGATATCGCTATATATCCTGTATCACCAATTATTACGAACTGATTCTGTTCGGGAACCCATATAACCTGTTTTAATTTATTGGTTGATGTTGTTCCCGTTGTATCCCAATCAATCCCGTCTGAACTACTCGCATAATAACCGTTCTCGCCCACAATCATTATTCTTCCTAATTCGGTGCTTCGCACTATATCAGTTGGAACGGCTCCCGCAAGAACACTAAATAATGTGTCGGAATTAGAAATTAATTTTATACTGGTAGTATCATCTTGTTTTGGGAGATAATGTTTCGCTAATCCCAAAGAACCATTATGGTATTCGTAACTTAAGTCACTATCTATTTGTCTGTATGTTACACCTTTGAATGTTGTCTTACCGCCAACAACTAAATCACTGGACAAATCCATATAATTACCATATATCTTGTTATCACAATGTAGGTCTCCGCTAATGCTTACAACTCCACTAACATCTATTTTATTTAAATGTCCCTTATGTCCTAACTTCCATATTCTTCCCGGATTTAAAAATTCAATAGGGTCTGTGCTTGATATTGTACCACTCATTATATATTATATACTATGATTTATTTTTATAATATATAATATACCGTAATAATTATGTGAAATTATGTGAAATTATTGTATTCGGCAACAGTAATTAAATTACCCGATAAGGTTTGAATTATTTTAGGTTTAAGCCCGTCAGCCACATCGCCATAAACGAAATCATTAGTAGTTGTATCGCTTTCTATCTTTGCTCTCATAAAGAAGTCAACTGTATCGCCAAGGGCGTGTGATAGATCAAGAAATGCGGTTTTACTAAATGTTCCACTTTCAAATGTAGCATTTTCACTACCCATAACATATTCACCCATTAATACTTCTCCACATACAGTAACCACTGGCAACTGTTCGGTAATAAAATAATATAATCCCAGTTTAAGTTTTGTATTGGGATAAGTAGATGTTAGATAATTAAGTGATATGACCACTTGATAATGGGGATCAGCTGATTTCGATATAATAGTTAAAGACATATCGTTTACAGGCTCATATACTACATCTTGAATTACTTGGTCTGTTGCACCTACTCCTCCGGATTCTCCTGCTGTTTCAAACTGTAAAAAAAGAAAAACGGCGTTGGAAGCATCTCCAATCGTAATAGTATTATCTACGTTGATGTCATTTGTATTTAGAGTTCCATTAATAGATATATCATTATCAAGAAAATATTGCTTGATAAGTTCATCTAAATCCTCTGCGTTTACATCCCCACCACCACCGCTCGGTATTTGGGTATTATCTGTCGCTAATAATTGAGAAATTCCACTACTATTATTGGATTTTATAGTTCCGCCAATTGTTCCAATTGCGTTAGAAGTCATATGCTATATTATAATATATTTACACAAATAAATATACTAATAAAACTAAATTAAAACTAATTTATTGATTATTTATAGCAGTTGCATGGATAATAATATTATAACCAAATTGAATAATTTATACGAAACAAAAAATATACCAAATATCATATTTCACGGAAGTAATTTAACAGGCAAAAAAAGTTATATTGAATATCTTATAAAAAAGATATATAAAACGACTGAAAATATCAGCAAATATGTATTGATTATTAATTGTTCGCATGGTAAAGGAAACATAAAATTTATACGAGAGAATTTAAAACATTTTGCTAATACCATAATAAATAATAACAATACATATTTATTTAAATCTATTATTTTGGTAAATGCCGACAAATTAACTATCGATGCCCAATCGGCACTTCGTAGATGTATAGAAATATATAATCATAGCACCAGGTTTTTTATAGTAGTTGATGATAAATTTAAAATATTAAAACCAATTTTATCCAGATTTAGTGAAATATATTGCAGTCAAAAAACAGTCAGCAATAATGAAGATAAAAAAACAACTGACTTTTATTCTAAAAAAATTTATTATTTGAATAATTTTATTATTTTAGATGATAGTATTAATAATTTATCTAACGCTGATAAAATTTTGCATATTTTGAATTTAACAACCAAATTATACAATAATGGTTTTACTGGAGATATGGTTATTCAATTTATTAAAAACAAATTACCAGATTCTAAAAATAAATTTAAATTCTTATTTGTTATAGATAATTACAAGAAAGAGATTAGAAATGAATCTGCTATTATTATGTTTTGTTTGAATTATATATATTTTCGTATTAATATTAATTTAGAAAATATTGCTTTTATTTAAATAAAATGGACGACTATAATTTAACCACTATTACAGAATCCAAAAATGAATGGTGTGCTCGTTTAGTAAATATACTTACCCCGTGTATGATTGAAGGAGTAAAATCGGTATTTGATGAAGGGTACAAAATGTGCGCAGAGAACGATGAAGAAGAGAAATATTTGATGACTTTCCAAAATTTATTAAATAATATTCCCAAGTGGAGTAGTGAAATCGTACGAGTTGAAAAAGATAGAATTGAATCGAGTAGTGGTTGTGGCTATTTAGAAGATTTATTGACTTGTGTACATATTACACAATTGAAGGCTTTAACATCTTCAAGGGTCGGCATTAAACAAAAAAAAATAGATATTGATATTCCCAATCTCTATACATTTATTCATAAAACATACATTAATATAGCGAGAAAAGTGTACGTAAATGTTTATTTATTTGAAAAAGATATCATGCCGCTACAAATCCAGAAAAATAACAGAGAGTTAGAGATCGTTGTAAAGGAGTGCATTTTAAATACTATTAGAGACAATATCCCAGTTGAAAATATATTAAAAACATATTTAGACGAAACATTAGAGACCGATGTAGAAGTTGAAGAAACACGGGAGGTAATTGCAGATGATGAGTTAATTAAAAAGCAAGCTAAGGAAACAAAAGAGAGAGAACTTGAAATAGCCAAACAAGAAGTCAAAGATAAAATTGAGAAAGAACAGAGACAGAATTTGAGCGACGCTATCAAACACGCCAATAAAGAAATAAATAATGATGGAGGAGGAGAAATAGACGAGCCACCTGTCCGTGATTTACCCGTAAGTGAATTAAAAAAAATCACAAGCGGTGAATCATTCCCATCTATTACTAAAACGACCAGCACTGAGTTAGATACCGAACCAGAAACAGAAATTGATTTAGATATGGCTGATTTAATTGAACCCGAGCCCGAAAAAATCAATTTAGGTTTCCCCGAAACAAAAGGCATTCAATTGGATGTTAAAAGCCTGAATGATGATCCCGATCAATTACAATTTGATAATTTAGACTTTAATACGAATGATATTAATCTAGATTTAGAGATTATGGAATTAAAGTAATTCGTTAATTTATTAATAATTCATATATAATAGTAAATTATAAATGAATAACCTATTAACATCATCAGTAATAAGTGTGATATATTTCCTTTTCAAATTTCTTGAAATGAGATTTGTATTGAAAGAAAACAAACCCATCAAAGAGTTGGTCAAAGATGCGGCTACAGTATTTTTATCAGTCACATTAGGTTTAATGGTATTAGAACAATTTAATTTAAATGAAATTGTTGGTAATTTTAAAACCATCCCATCTGTTTTTGTAAGCAAACCCGATTTTTAAACAATATATCCAATACATATACCAGGTATTTTATGTCGTCTTATTATATATATTATGAATTCATATTATATATAACATTATATATCATTTTTAGCTCAACACCGGTAATGTATCAATATTAAAAATATTGAGTTTTTTCTTCTTGGAAAACAGATATTTTTCAAATACAGGCTTTTTAATGACATTTTGCGGAGTATGATTATTTACTGTTCGTGCTATCATTTTGTAAAGTTTGAAGTCGGGGTATCGCTCCTCGCCATTCTTTTTATAGAGGATATTTTTATTAGAATTATCGAATACCCATTCAATAATAGTTTTTTTAATAGGCGAACGTATGTGTTTGATATCATCTATCTCGTCTATGAAATAGTCAAATAGCGAACAACCCAATCTGCACAAATCAAAACTGTAATTGGGATCGATCCGTGGTTTATCTTCATTTAGATAAGGTTCTGTATTGTACTGAGTATACGCATCTCCATCTGGTGCATAACTATCACTGCAAATCAAATTACCTTTAATTGTATAGATTGCTCTACCAAAATCAATAATTTTATATATTTTTCCAAATGTTGGAACTTTATAATGTTTGTTATCATATTTGTAATATAAATATTGTTTTTCTGTATGGTTATAAACTACATTATTGGTATGTAAATCGTTATGTGTAAAATTAAATACTTTTTGATATGTAATAAGAGACATAACTATCTGTAAAATTATGGATTCCCATTCGTTATCTTTTATTTTGTTGTTAATAATATGCGAATCCAGAGTATCATCACAGCATTCTAAAGCAATAGCCTGAACAGGGAATTTAAATATTGTCGCTAATAATTCTTCTTCCGAATCATCGTCGGATGACGCATCACTTTCATCGCCTGACACATCATCATCGTCATCGTCATCGCATTCAGAATCGTTATTTTTACTGGATTCGGTATTTGAATATCTCGAAGAACAAGAAGACGAACTTTCATTCTGTTCGTTTGTTTTAACTTTCTTTTTATTTGCCGTGTTTTCGTCATCTGTTTTAGTATATTCTATTTCTAAATTGGTTTTGTATAAATTACATTCGGCGTTATCATTTAACGTTTCCGTTTCCCTATTAATATCCTTATCATTCTCGTCATCTAAATTACAAATACTAAAATCGTTATCTAAATTACAAATACTAAAATCGTTATCTAAATTACAAATACCAAAATCGTCATCACTTATAATTGTATCATCTATAACAAGCGCTAACTTACATTTTTTAGTATTACTAAAAAGGTTCTTATAATTTTTATTTTCTTCTATTCTAAATAAAATATTGTTTTGCTCGTGAAAGTATTCGGAATCATCTAAATACTCTAAATCATCCTCCACATCAACCGTGAAATTATTTTTAATACCTAAATATGAACCATAATAATCAATACCGTTGATGAAACTATATTTATTTAGTAATAAACTCGATAAATATGAAAAAAATCCATCAATGTATGCCGAATTATTGGTATCTATAATTTTGGGTATGATATTATTATCCCCAAATACGGGAAGACCCAATATATTATAGCAATTGTCATATTTACCAATCATATATTTAACTGGATCAATTAGAGGACTGTACTTAATAAAAATTTTCTTATCGGTAATATTATCACTGTTATCTATGATAGTTCCATTAAACATTGAATATCCTACCTTTTCTTTAATAGAATCAAGTTTGTAAAAATTATTTAAGTTAATAGAATTGTAGTTTGTTTCATTTAAATTGAAAAATGTTTGATAAATCGGTATATAATTTTGAATGCTATTCATATTTACTAATTTCTCATCTGCGAATTCCTGAAACAGTTCTTCGTTCTTATTTTTTTTATAGTGTATCTCCATTTATTAAAATAATAAGAAATATATTTCTAAATTCTAACGATTATATGATATATTTATTATTATTTAAATATATCATTCGTGATTTTTATTAAGCCATGACTTTGAAATTGAAAAAATTTGATATGAAATCTATTAGTTTTAAAACTAATGAAAATACAGCACCCACCATTCTTTTAATTGGTCGCCGTGATACTTATAAATCTTATTTTGTAAGAGATTTATTATATTATTATCAAGATATTCCAGTTAGAACAGTTATTACTGGAACAGTTCCTGATAATGGATTTTTTGGAGAACATGTACCTACATTTTCTACCCATAATCAATATAAAGCATCTATAGTTGAAAGTATAGTGGAAAGACAAAAAGCAGTATTAAAACAGAAAAAAGAAGAAGATTTATACAAAAAATCTACAATTGATCCGAGAGCGCTTGTTGTATTAGATGATTGTCCCTATCCAAGTTGGAGTTGTGATAACGTTATGCGTCTATTGTTTATGTATGGGCGTAATTGGAAAATGATGTTAATAATTAATATGCAATATCCTTTAAACATATCTCCTATTTTTAGAGCTAATATTGATTATGTATTTATTTTGAGAGAACCTAATATTTCAAATAGAAAAAAAATATATGAAAATTATGCTGGTATGTTCCCTACTTTTGAATCATTTTGTGAAATTATGGATCAATGTAAAGAAAATAATGAATGTTTAGTAATAAATAATACTACCAGTTCAATACAATTGAGCGATCTAATATTTTCATTTTAAATTGAAATAATTCGGTATATAATTATTAATTTTATCGATTATATTTATGCGTATTCAATCTAAATATATATTTCGTTATAATTATTAAGGTATGACTTTAGAATTGAAAAAATTTGAGATGAACCATATTAGTTTCAAACCAGATGAAAATAAAGGACCTGTTATTGTTCTTATTGGTCGTCGTGATACAGGTAAATCTTATTTGGTGAGAGATTTACTATTTTACCACCAAGATATTCCAATTGGAACAGTCATCAGTGGAACAGAGGCGGGTAATGGATTTTTCGGAGAACATGTGCCTAAATTATTTATTCATAATGAATATAATGCTTCCATTATAGAAAATATATTGAAAAGACAAAAAACTGTATTAAAACAGATTAAAAAAGAACAAGAATTATACAAAAAATCTACTATTGACCCCAGAGCATTTGTAATATTGGACGATTGTTTATATGATGCTACTTGGACACGTGATAAAGTTATGCGTCTATTGTTTATGAATGGTCGTCATTGGAAAATGATGTTAATTATTACTATGCAGTATCCTCTTGGTATTCCTCCCAATTTAAGAACTAATATTGATTATGTCTTTCTTTTAAGGGAACCATATATTTCAAATAGGAAAAAAATTTATGAAAATTATGCTGGTATGTTCCCCACATTTGAAAGTTTTTGTCAAGTTATGGATCAGTGTACTGAAAATTATGAATGTTTAGTAATAAATAATAATTCTAAATCAAATAAACTTACCGATCAGATTTTTTGGTATAAAGCAGCTCATCATAAACCTTTCAAGCTTGGTGCTAAAGAATTTTGGGAAATTTCTGCCAGTATGAATTCCGACGACGAAGAAGAAGTATATGACCCAAATTCACGCACAAAGAAAAAAGGGCCCACTATAAATGTAAAAAAAAACAAATGGTAGCGAGATTAAACAAACGACTGCCCAACCTATATTTAAATTTTATCTATTTTTTCTGATACACATCTCATTTCATCTATCTTTTTATCTTTATAAATTTGTTCGGTATAATCATAATCGCATTTATGTTTCTCTTTATACCGATGAAAACTACAAAAAGTTTTTTTACATTTACACGGAAAATCTGTTAATTTTAATTTACGATTACAATTAACAAGCTCACAACGTGTAATTTTATTATTATCTATCATATCTGTATATATATAAATAATTATTACATTTTGTATAATAATTATTTTCAATTTTTATTCTTTTATGTTTGTTTTTTATTTACTGCTCGGTAGTAGCAACC
>TARA_B110000259_G_scaffold79434_1_pt1 | contig 13818 bp, 16 predicted proteins | sample TARA_B110000259 | Tara Oceans TARA_B110000259 (sample SAMEA4397649) | marine metagenome | biome: Polar Biome; feature: [SRF] surface water layer (ENVO:00010504); material: water (ENVO:00002006), including particulate matter (ENVO:01000060) such as... | depth 5 m | reverse complement strand
ACCTAGTACCACTAAAATAATGGCAAATCCTTTTAAGCTATCAACCCAATTAACTTTAGTCAAAATTTAAAAAAAGATTTTAAATAGTATTTGAAAATTGAATAAATATGAATAACAACCAGTAAAGGCTTGCTTGCAACTTTATTTTTCAATTTTATTTTATGGTATTCTTTTAGAATCTCTAGTGTCTTTCCTTCTCCTAATCCGTCTGCCCTCCAATTAGAAACAACTAAGTCTTTGGTTATTACTTTTGGAAAGTTATTATAAGATCTTAAAAGCAATTCGTAGTCCATACAATACTTGTTATTTAAATCAAACTCTCCATATTTAGAGAAAAACTCCCTGGGAATAAATAATCCTTGATGGGGTAAAGACATCTTAAAAAGTAATGACTTTTTATCAAATCTCTTTTTAATTTTTGTTTTATAAAGAAGATTTCCTTTGATATCAATTCTTTGAATATTTCCACACACAATAGGTTTTTCTTTTAAATCTAAATTTGAAAATAAATCACTTATTGAAGAGCTATTTAAAAAGCCATCTCCATCACCTTGAAAATTTATATAATCTCCTGTAGCTAATTTAATGCCTTTGTTAAAAGCATCACTTATTCCTTTATCTGGTTCGCTAATCCATTTGATTTTCGATGAATCAAAGCTTTTTATTATTTCTATAGTATTATCAGAGCTTCCACCATCTATTATAATAAGCTCAAGATTTAAATAATCTTGATTTAAAATTGATTCTACAGTCTTATATATACTTTTCTCTCCATTTAATACGCAGATAATAATTGAAACCTTCAAATTCATATTAGATCTTAAATTAGGTTTTTTAAGTACTTACCATATTCATTGTTTTTAAAATCTTTTGAAATCTTTAAAAGCTGATCTTTTGATATAAATTTTTTACTAAATGCTATTTCCTCTACACATCCAATTTTCATTCCATTTCTCTTTTGTATTGAGCAAATCAAATTTGAAGCATCAAGCATTGAATCATGAGTTCCGGTATCTATCCATGTAAACCCTCTATGTAATTTTTCTGCATAAAGTCTATTTTTTTGAACATAAATTTTATTAAGATCTGTAATCTCCAACTCACCTCTTTTACTGGGCTTTACTAATTTGACTTTTTCAACAACATCGTTTGGATAAAAATAAATTCCTGTTGCTATAAAATTACTCTTGGGATTAGTTGGTTTTTCTTCAATACTTATAACCTTTGAATCTTCAGCAATTTCAACAACTCCAAATCTTTTTGGGTCGTTAACTCTAAATGAGAAAATTGTAGCAATGCTGTTTTTAGCTCTAGTAATGGATGAATTAATTAAATCCGTTAAACCATCACCGTAAAAAATATTATCTCCTAAAATCAAACATACGTCATCATTCTCAATAAATTCTTCCCCAATAATTATTGCCTCTGCAATTCCATTAGGATTAGCCTGAACAGCATAATTTATTTTTATACCAATTGAACTACCATCTCCAAATAAGTCTTTGAAATTATCAATGTCTCTTGGCGTTGAGATTATTAAAACCTCTTTTATCCCTCCTAACATTAATATGGAAAGGGGGTAATAAATCATTGGCTTATCATAAATTGGCAATAACTGTTTGCTAACCGAAATTGTAATAGGAAATAGTCTAGTCCCAGAACCACCTGCAAGAATTATTCCTTTCATAATTAAATTTGTTTAAGCTTATTAAAGATTAAGTATTAATTTCTTAATTAATTAAAATATCTAAGACATAAAAAGAAATAACATAATTTCAATTTAATCTACTTTAGCAATATTCTATAGCTAATTTAATGCCTTTGTTAAAAGCATCGCTTATACCTTTATCAGGTTCACTAATCCATTTGATTTTAAATGAATTAAAACTTTTTATTATTTCTATTGTTTTATCTGAGCTTCCTCCATCAATTATAATTAACTCTAAATTTTCGTACTTTTAATTTAATAGAGATGCGATTGTATTTTTTAAAAATCTATCTCCATTTAAAACCGAAATAATAACAGAAATCTTCAAAGCCTCTCTATATTAATTATTTTTTTTGTACTCTTTTTTTCAACATCAAAAACAGGAAGGCCTTTCATGGTTTCAAGTCTCTTATTTGAAGGAATGTATGTAAGGGATTCATCTTTATCTCTGCTTTCGCGATAGTTTGAGGGTGAATATGCTGCTTCAACTGACAATACTTCAACATTATTGTTTAACAAGTCATTACGAACATAAAAAGCATTATTGCCAGCAGTATTTGTTCCAACTAATCCGTAACCTTTTTCGTCGGCAAGATAAGTCATAGCTCCTAAAGATGCTCCCCAATACAAGTTTGAATGGTGTGCCTTTGTTCTGTAAAAGTCGGCTTGATATGGAATAGATATTTTAGCAGTTGCTCCAAACGCAGAATTGAATTCACAAATTAGGATACGGGGATTAAAACTTTTGATAGCCTTAAGTATATAATAATCATTTCCGTCCATGTCAATAGATAATATTCCTAAATCATTTTCAAAGCCGCTAGTTGAAAGGATATCTTCAATATTTTCTTTGGTAATGAAAGCATTAACAGCTTCTAGATCATGCTTCCAATAAAAGTATGAGTTCTTCAATCTTGAAATATTTGACTTTGATCCATCAATAACAAACCCCTTCCAATCATCTTTCATAAGTAAGAAGCGACAGTTTGATTCAAAAAAATCTTCTACTCCAAACTCAATAAAAGTTTTATTTTTTATCTCGATTGATTTAATTAAGTGTTGAATGATTCCGTCTTCGCCCCATTGTGAGAAAACTTTGAACTCATAATCTTTTAGATTATTTGTTGACTTACTTTCATTTAATAAAGAAATTATTATTCCTTGATTAATTTTTACTTCGTCAAACCTTTCATTCATTCTTGAAATAGAAGACAAGACATATTTAAGTTTAATTTTTACTCTTTTTAAAAAATTCATTTAAGTACAGTTATTAACTATAAAACAGTTTATATAATTAGAAATTAATTCAGTCTTTCCAACATTTCAATTTAGCAGAATATTGTTCTAAAATGAAAATTAATTTCTCATCAATCGAATTTTGCTGAAGTTCTTTTAACCTTTTATATCCTTTGTCTATCATAATTTTCCTCCTTTCTTTATCTTTTATTAATATTAATTCTTCTGCTAAATTTGAGGGATTGTTTAAATCACATAAAATAGCTGCATCTCCGACTTGATCTTTTAAACCTTCTAAATTTGAATAAAAAACTGGTGTCCCTATGCTAAAGGCTTCAAGGGGTGGGATATTTGTGGGACCAAAATAAGTCGGCATAACTAAACCTAAAGATTGTTTATATAAATAATATATATCTTCATTTGGCGCAAAACCAATATATTTAATTAAATCCTCTACTCCGCTCTTTTTTGCATAATTTAAAACGTAATCTAGATTACCTTTATTGGAACCACTAAAAATAGCATTTAACAAAATCCCTTTTTCTTTTAAAACCTTAATTGCATCAATAATATAAATATGATTCTTGTGAGCCCAAAATTGAGCAGGGTAGTAAATATAATCTCCAACTATTTTATATTTTATTTTTATATCTATAAAATTACCTGAAATTACATTAACTGAAGGGCCAAAAGAAGCGCTAAATACTCTGTTTTTGTCTAAACCATATCGTCTTATTGAATTTTGACGACCCAATTCAGAATCAGTTAAAACAGCTATTGCTTTTTTTGAGGCTTTAAAATATAGATCTTCCCTATTCTCAAAATTTCTAAAATGATTTACCTCTGGGAATTCAGGATTATCTCTGTGGCATAAATCCCAAATTGTAAAAATATAATTATGAGTTGTTAAATCTAAGGATAAAGAACTTGGTGATAAAAAATATACCAAATCAATATTATGGGTATCCAATTCTCTTTCAAAGAATGTTTTTAATTTAAATTTTCTTGAAATTTTGTAAAACCACTCCTGTTTGTTTAAAAATCTGAAATATCTTTCAAAAAAAGAATTCTTAATAAGAACGGATTCAATGTTTAAAAGTTCAAGAGAATTCTTGTTTTCTTTGGAAAAAACAAAAGCCTTGATGAAAAATTTATCTTGTTTATTTAATTGAATTAATGAGGATATCTGAGTTTGAAACCCCCCCCCGTCATTTAATTCAGCTTCAAATACTACTCCTATATTAATTTTACCACCCATACTACGTTCCAACTATTTAAATCTGGTTTTTTCATACTCATCCAATCATACTTCTGAAGTATCTCAAATCCCAACTGACTACATATGATTTCAAGTTCAGTGTCAAATAAAAATCTCATTTTATGAAGCTCTTTTTTTTCTATAAATTGTTTTGATTTTTTATCTTCAATGAATATATCGTAATTGACATCAACAGTATTTTGCTCTGCATGAATTAATGGTTCAGCTATTCTAGTTACTTTTATATTTTCATTTTCAAGTCGCTTAACCCTAGTAACTGGTTTATCTAGAAGAACTGCAGGACCATACCAAAAATCAAAGATGAAGACACCTTCTTCGTTTAAATGAATTTTAGCTGCTTCGAATGCTTTTAATAACTCCTCGTTTGAGTTTTGATAACTCATTACATGAAAAAGTGAAGTTACAATATCGAATTTCTTATTTAGTTTTAAGTCTTGAATGCTAGAGTGACTAAAGCTTAATCTTTCCTTTTGGCCAATTCTTCTAGATTCAGCTATTTTAAGCATTTCTTTACTTAAATCTATTCCATGAACTAAAAATCCTTTTTCACAAAAAAGTGCGGCATGTTTCCCTGTTCCACAACCCATATCAAGTAAGCTTTTTGAATTTTTACAATTAGCTTTTATTAAGCTAATTATATATTCTACTTCTGCTGCGTAATCTTTCTCACTATAAAGAAGATCATAATAGCTTGAGTATAAACTTCCGTATTGTCTCATTTTAAAATTTTATGTAAAGTCTCTGAAACTTCATTTATCTGCTCTTCTTTAAGAGAAAGTCCACTTGGTATATAAAAGCCTCTTTCATATAGTTTTTCACTATTAGGTAAATGAATATCTAAAAAAAGACCTGAATTATTAAAAACAGGTTGTTTATGCATTGGATAAAAAAAAGGCCTTGTCCCAATTTTATATTTTCCTAATTCATTCATCACTTCTTTAGCTTTTTTCTTGAAATCATCTTTTAAAGTGATTGCATAAACCCAATAAATATTTTCACAGTATTCCGTTTCATTTAGGGGAAGATTTATTGCCTCTATATCATTTAACAATTCATTATACTTGACCCCTATCCACCTCTTCTTCTTAATTATTGAATCTATTTGCTCTAACTGAGCTACTCCTAATGCTGCTTGCATATTTGTCATTCTATAATTATAACCTATTTCCTCATGAATAAATCTGTTGGATGTAAAACATAAATTTCTAAGACTTTTAGCCCTAACATCTAAATATTCATCGTCGGTTAAAACCATTCCTCCTTCACCTGTTGTAATATGTTTATTAGGGTAAAAGCTAAATATGCTTATATCACCAAAACTTCCACATTTCTTTCCTTTATATTCTTGTCCATGAACTTCTGCTGCGTCTTCTATGATTTTTAAATTGAACTCTTTAGCAACCTTTATAATGGGATCTATGTCTACGGTCAGTCCATATATATGGACTATCATTATTGCTTTAGTCTTTGATGTGATTTTACTTTTAATTTCATTAGCATTAACATTAAAAGTTTGATAGTCACTATCAACAAATACAGGAGTCAAACCATTAGAAATAAGTGATTGAGCACACGATATAATTGTAAAGGTTGGCATAATGACTTCATCTCCCTTTTGTAACTTCAAGGCTCTTACTGCTATATCTAGAGCGGCACTTCCATTTGAACAAGCTGTGGCATATTTTCTCCCTACATAAGAAGCCATTTCATCTTCGAACCTTTTAACAAACGGACCTTCGCTACTTATCCAACCTGAATCTATACATTGATTAAGGTATTTCTTTTCATTTCCGCTAAACAGAGGTGCATTTACTGCTATCATTTTTTGATGTCTAAATTTTCATTTTTAATAGGCTCAAATCTTACTTTATCCATTTCTCCTGAATATGGACCTTGCTTTACTTCTATAATTTCACTGTCTTCAATCATCTGAAATCCATGTCCACCAGAAGCTAAGAGAACAACATCTCCTTTATTTAATATTTTGCTTTCTAAATATTTTTTTTCATCGTCGTAATAGTCAACTCTGACTTTTCCGCTTTTTATAAAAAGGACTTCTTGTGTAAGACTCACATTTCTTTGGACAGAATTATGAACATGAGGAGGAATTACATAATTTTTGGGTCTATTCATATAAGCCAATTGCTGAGAAAAATCATCTGGAGTAAAAAACTCTATTCCATCTGATTTGTAGTTTGCTCTTATTATTACTGACAATAATTTGTCATTATTGACTATGTTCTCTATCATTTTATACTTTTTTAACAAAAATTAATCCTTTGGAATTCATGTTTAGATGTTACTCCATCTACTATTTAAATGTCATATTTTACTAAATCCACAAAATTAGGTTACCCAAGGAATTCAAAACTGTAGCCATTTAAATTAGATAAATATTTTTTATTTTTAAAATATATATTTCTTAAATAATTAATGCTAAGAATTTCTAAAAATATCTTCTTTTTTAAATGAGTCAATTAAGCTTTCTTCATTCAAGTTGATTATGTTTTTTGGGAATTTATCTAAATCTGAAAATAAATAACTTAGGGATAAAAGTAGTTTCCCGAGATTTTCTGATTGAGTATTTTGGTTTTGTTTCAAACCCTCAGAAGACGAAAATAAGTGTTTACCTGAGCTTCCTTGTTCAATATAATGTTCTTCCTTGTAATAAATTCTATTTTCTTTATCAACTTCAATTGTTTTAAAGTAATCATTATCAAATCCAGCAATATAGATTTTTTTGAACCCCAAATAACAAGCAACAGAAAGAGCTTTATAAGCTGTCATTGAAAGATAGCCCCTTGGCCTAGTTATATCTATTATATTCTTATTAAATCTTCTTAGCTCAATGTCATTAAAATAATAAACATTAGTTTTAATATTTAATTTATTTTTAAATTTTAAAGGGATGAAAAGAGTTATATTATTTTTCTCAATCAATTCAAGATCTATTTTAATTTCTTTTAAAGTTTCTTCAGTGTGTAATTCTTGATCTAAACCAAAGTATACAGGATCTGATAAGACATAAAAATCTGGAATCAATTTAGAATTTAATTTACCTATAAACGAGTTTACACATATAACTTTACTTTTAAATTCCTTTTGCCTTTGCTTGATTTTTTCTAAATCAATTTTTTTTAACGAGGGGCCATTTGCCAAAACAAATGCGTTTTTATTTTTAAAGGAATCTTTTAATGCCTTTGTGTCTTTAAAATGTTTTGAAATTATTAATGTTTTAATTGAATATTTTATGAAAAAAAATAAATCTAAAGTAAGTAATAAAACATAGGATAAGGGGCCTGATGAATTAGAGTATAGATTCTCTTCATGAAATTTTTTTAATTTGCTTATCATTATTTAAACATTTTTTAAGTTAAAAAATTTACAACATTATAGACTATTACCTCATTACATTTAAAATTACTTTTAACATCTTCATGAAAGTACTCACCTCCATCCGTAATTGAACAAGAGTCAATTTCAATTTTATGATTAATGTCAAAAAAAATATTTTCGATTAACTTTAAAGACTCATTAGGATCAAATACATCTTTAAATGAAGACATAGAAATCAAAACTTTTTTTATCACTTTTTAATAATTTTTGTATTCAAGCATGTCTAAAAAGCTCTCTTCTGAACAATTATATATATTGGAATATTCTTCATTAAATTTTTTAATTTTTCGGAAATAGTTAAATTTAAACTAATTGCCCTTAGATACTTCTTGCCGATTTTTTCTTTTTTCTGATGATCAGATAATCCATAAAACCTGTATTCTTGCATTTTTGAATATTTTAAAGTGTTGAAATCAATTCCTAACATAAAAATTTCTTTTACTCTCATAAACTTTAATAATATTAATCCCAAAGAACTTAAAACTCTACAACCAGATATTAACCTAAAATTGTGTAAATAAATTTTATTAAAATCGTTTAAATTCCCAAATGTTCTATAAAAAATACAATTATGATTTTCAAAAAGACTATATTTTTCTATTAAATATTTAGTATTAATTTTTTGGTTATTTATCCCAAAAAATAGCATTACATTTCTGGGCATATTCATTTCCATTTTTTTAAACCATCGTAGCCAATCTTCTTAACTTTGGGGCGGATGAATTGGAGGAACTAAATGAATTTTGACCACTTCTTCAGACTTCATAAAATAATTAAAATCAGGATGAACAAAATTATTATTGAGAGTTAATACTGGCTTATTTTTTAATTTTTTTAAATCATGATTTAATAAAGATGGGCTACTTCCAAGAATATAAAATTCTGGAAGATTTCTGTGTTTTTCAAAAAACGGGTTCTTTTCTTTTTTAATTTGATAAAACCTAAAAATTATTTTTTTTACTAAGTTTTTTATATTCATAGGTGGTTAGTAGGAAATAAATTAAGATTACAAATAAAGTTGTATAGGCAAAATATATTGTTTCTAGTTTTAATAATACAACTGCAAAATTAAGTAATAAGCTGATTGCTAGAGTAAGGCTTTGATTGATAATGAGTTTTGATGTTTTTTTGTGGTAATTAAGTGCACTGATATATTGATCAGAAAGGCAAAAAAATAAAGTAGAAGCAGCAAGAATAGAAAATAATTGAGTTGTGTTTAAATATTTTCCAATTACTATTTTCAAAAAAGGAGTATAAAGTAAAACTGAAAACACAATAATTGCAATAATTAAAAAGAATAGATTTTTTTGTAATTTATTAATTAATTTAAATCCTTCATTTAATTTTTGTTTTGAAAAAAAATCATTTACTATAGCGTTGTACTGTGATAAATAACTTGAGGAAATTGCTAATATTATAAATGCAAAATTTGATGCAAAACCATAATCCGCTAGATCAGAAATTGAATAGTATTTTGAAATAAACCACCTATCAATTTGCTTTAAGGCTAAATCTAAGAAAGCCGTAATTAATATCAAGTATCCCAACCTAAAACTTTCTTTAAAATCATTTTTTATAGAACCTACTATTTTGAAATCATAGTCTTTTAAATAAAAGATACAAACCGAAAAGATTAAAATTGAAGAGAAAGATTGACCTAAGAAAAACCCTTTTAAATCTTTAAAAAAGATTAGCCCAATTAAAGAAAAAAGCGGTATTAATATTTCAATTAAGTATCTAATGTTAATGGACTTTTGAAAAATCAAATTTGTGTCAAAATAGGTTCTTACATAGTTAAAAAATGGTGCTAAAATAATATTTGGAATTATCAATAATAATACAGTATTATTTAAATTAAGATTTAACATGAAAATGATTGGCAAAATTAAACCTCTTAACAAAAAAGAAGTGATTAAACTGTTTGCTAAATAGCTATTAGCAACAGATTTATTTGTATTTTTTTTTGAAAAAAGTATCGGGAAACTTGATTCGACGCCAAAATGTGAAAAAGCAATTATTGAAGAAAAAATCAAAATATTTTGATAGTTACCAAAGTCATCCTTTTCAAGAACTTTTGCTAAATAAATTATGTTTACAAGTGAAATTCCTTTTGATAAAAAGAGAGAAATAAAGTTTTGTGCAATATATTTTTTCAAAAAAGACTAATTGTTACTATTTAAAAAATCTTGGTACGTTATTTTAATTCCATTATCAAGGTTTGTTTTAAATCTAAATCCTAATGAATTTATTTTTGATGAATCTAAAAGTTTTTTTGGTGTTCCGTCTGGCATAGTAGAGTTCCAGATAATTTCACTTTTGTGACCAATATGTTTTTGTATTTTTTTTGCTAATTTACAAATACTGATTTCTTCACCGGATCCAACGTTATATAGTGGTTTGTCCAAATTATTTTGCAGTGCAAACAAAATCGCTTCTGCTAAATCTTCAACAAACAAAAATTCTCTCAATGGCTTTCCACTTCCCCATAGTTCAACATCTTTATTATTGATTTTAGCTTCATGGAATTTTCTAATCAATGCTGGTAAAACATGTGAGGTTTTTAGGTTATAATTATCCCCAGGGCCATATAAATTTGTAGGCATGAGTGAAATGTAATCTTTTTCAAATTGCTTTCTGATTGATTCAATTAATTTAACTCCAGATATTTTTGCTATGGCATACCACTGATTGGTTTCTTCAAGCGGACCAGTTAACAAACATTCCTCTTTAATAGGTTGAGTTGACATTTTTGGATAAATACATGAACTTCCCAGAAATATAAATTTTTTAACATCAAAATTCAAAGAGTTTTGAATCAAAGAATTCTGAATCTGCATATTGTCAAGTAAAAATTCGTACGGATACTCATTATTTGCCCATATACCACCTACTCTTGCAGCAGCATCAATTACAACTTCTGGATTATTTTTTTTAAAAAAATCCAACACTGCTTTTTGGTCCCTTAAATCTAATTCTTTAGATGATTTACCAATTAAATTTAAATAGCCTCTTTTTTTAAAAAGTCTCCAACAGGCTGAACCTACCATGCCATTATGCCCTGCGATAAATATTTTAGTATCCTTTGAAAATTTAGTCATAAGACTTTTTTAGGGTTGATTCTTTTTCAACAATTTTTTTGTCATTTTCAATCATCAGCCAAATTAATTGGTCAAATGATGTTTCGCGAGGGTTCCATCCTAAAATTGTTTTAGCTTTTGTTGGATCTCCGAGTAAAGTTTCAACCTCAGTTGGTCTGAAATATTTAGGGTCTACTTCTATAATTATATCTCCTGTTTTTGTGTTAAACCCTTTTTCATTTTCACCACTTCCTTCCCACTTAATATTTATTGAGACTGCTTTAAATGCTTTTTCTACAAACTCTCTGACTGTATGTTGTTCTCCTGTTGCTATAACAAAATCCTCAGGTTTTTCATTTTGAAGCATTAGCCACATGCACTTTACATAATCTTTTGCATAACCCCAATCTCTTTTTGCATTTAAATTCCCAAGATAAAGTTTTTTTTGTGTGCCCTTAGATATTCTTACAGCTGCCAAAGAAATTTTTCTTGTAACAAATGTTTCTCCTCTTCTTTCAGATTCATGGTTAAATAAAATTCCATTAACAGCAAACATACCATATGCTTCTCTATAATTTTTTGTTATCCAATAAGCATAAATTTTTGCGACCCCATAGGGAGATCTGGGGTAAAAGGGGGTGGTTTCAGTCTGTGGAATTTCTTGAACTTTTCCATAAAGTTCTGAAGTTGAAGCTTGATATATTTTACATTTTTTTTCTAAACCAACTATTCTAACTGCTTCCAATAATCTTAATGTCCCAATTGCATCTGTTTCGGCTGTATATTCCGGTAGATCAAATGAAACTTTTACATGTGATTGAGCTGCAAGATTATAAATTTCGTCAGGACGAATGTTTTGAATTAATCTAATCAGATTGGAAGAATCAGTCATGTCTCCATAATGAAGTTCCAATTTCCTTTTTGATTTTAGATCTTGTATTAATTCTTCAATGTAAAGGTGTTCAATCCTCTCTGTATTAAAAGACGAACTTCTGCGAATTATTCCATGAACAAAGTAACCTTTGTCTATTAATAGCTCTGCAAGGTAAGATCCGTCTTGTCCAGTAATTCCTGTTATTAATGCAATTTTCATGTTTTTTTTAATAATTTATATAGCCCTGAATATTTTAATAAATTTATTATACTTTGTCTAATTGTAAAGTAGTTAAATGGTCTTATGGTATATAAAAATTCTGTTTTATTTAGATAACCAATGATTTTATCATATAAGTTATAATTGATTTCAAGGTGATCACTACTGCCTACTTTGAAAACACTTCTAATCTTTTGGTCACCTTTTATCAATTCAAAACCATATTTATTTAAAGTCTTTGTAAGATTCTCTAATGAAAAACTAAAATTATGAGCGTTCTGAAAATATTTCTTTAAATTATATTTGTAAGGTTCTTCTAAATTAAAAATTCCAGGTACTTCTATATAAATTACGCCAGTTTTAGTTAAAATGTTTTTCAAGTAATTAAGCTCCTTTTCTATATCTCTTAGATGTTCAAATACATGAGAATAAATAATTAAATCAAATTTTTCTTTGATTTCAAAAACAGGAGCATTAATTAATTCGATATTTTTGTCAGTATTAATTTTCAAATAGTCAGCCCCTAAGTCTATCCCTTTACATCTAAATCCTTCTTTGGCAAAAGAGCTTAATATTCCTCCCATTCCACATCCCACTTCTAATATATTATTTGATTTTTTTAAAAATGTTTTTGTAAAGCTTAGTATTCGCTCTCCTCTTTTAACTTCTTCTTTGTAAATCTCATTTTTAGGTATTCCCCCACTATTATAGATTCCCCTATAATGTTCTTGATAAAAAATATTAGTGCTTTTTTCATCAAACCGAGGATCTAAATAAATTAAGCCACATTCTAAACAAATATTATTTTGACAAAACATTCCATATCGATCATATTTTGAGATTACATTTCTCCTTTTACTTTCACATATTGGGCAAATCAGAAGTTTCTCATAATTTATTCTGTCGTCATTATTAAATGCAATAATTTGATTAAGAATACTTTTATCTGAAGAATACTCTTTTTTAAAAAGTCTTTTTTTTAGGGAATTTCTTATATCTTTTTTGATAATTGTTTTTTCTTCCATAGCTCGTTCATATGCTGATTAACTTTTAAAATTTTAGCTTGAAGGTAAAATTCCTCTATTTTTTCTCTTTCCTTAAAATGTTTGTTTTGTTCTGTAAGAAGTTTAATTGCGTTCAAAGCGATATAATCTTCCCAATAATCTAGAGTCAATCTTGGTGTCTCTTTTTCCATCTTATATTTTGGATCCTTAAGAATCGTATAATTTTCAGACAATTTTTCAAAATAATATACTACCATCTCTGTATCTTTTTCACTATAAAAAGTTTCATTTGCCTTTTTTAAAAAATTGGCATCAACAGAAAATCCCTCAGTCGCAGCACCTGAATCACTGTAATTCGATGGCTTTACAAAATCATATTTATTTTTTACTAATAATTCAAAAGATTCATGCATTCTTTCACCATCAAAAAAAGGATCATCTGCGTCAACAGAATGAAAGTTTTTTAAATTAAATTTTTTTGTGCATTCAAACCATCTATTAAGCTTATTGTCTAAACTACCTCTAAAAAAATTTATTTTCATTTTTTTAGCTATCTCTTCTAATATGTCATCTGAAGGGTCAATGCTGGTGCATAAAATAGGCTCAATATCATAGCTTATAGATCTTTCTACAATATGCTCAATTAATTTTGTGTTTGAATCTCCAAAATTAAGTAAACACTTATTGGGAAGTCTGGAACTTGTTGTTCTAACTGTTATTACTCCCGGTATTTTAATTCCCATAAATTATTACATTAAATTTTTTCCGCCATCTATAAAAATTGAGGTCCCTGTAATATAATTCGATTTAAAAAGACCCTCAATTATAACTGGTATTTCTTTTTTATCAAGCATTCGCCTTTTGGGTACATCTGAAATGTATTTTTCTTTGAAAATCTCATTTTGTTCATTTTCAACGCCTCCTATAACAATATCGATTATTTCAAAATCATTGAAATGAACTGCTAGAAATTTTGTCAACATAACCGATGCTGATTTTGATAAACTGTAACCAATATTTTTATG
>TARA_B110000259_G_scaffold94357_1_pt1 | contig 13879 bp, 8 predicted proteins | sample TARA_B110000259 | Tara Oceans TARA_B110000259 (sample SAMEA4397649) | marine metagenome | biome: Polar Biome; feature: [SRF] surface water layer (ENVO:00010504); material: water (ENVO:00002006), including particulate matter (ENVO:01000060) such as... | depth 5 m | reverse complement strand
CCACCACCACCACCAAGAACGGGGTTATCTCCAAACACGTGCGGCGAAAAGAGTGGGTGGACGAGACGTATGTGGACGAAACCGGCGTGGAACGTACGCGGCGCGTGCGAGTCGCCGGCGCCGGTGACGGCGACGAATACGACGAAAACGACGGGTACGACTCCGGCGACTCCAAAGCATCCAGAAGCTCGCGCAGGTTTGAGTTCGGCGGCGGCGGTTTGAAACCCAGCGCCGCGGCTTCTGAACGCGCGGCGCGGTCGCTGAGCGGCATGTCCGCGAAAGTCGCGTCGCAGGCGCTTGCGGATATGCGCCCTGCCGCCGCTGGGGCGGTGCTGGCACGCATGGACCCGCAAACAGCGGGGGGCGTGGTGGACGCGATGTCCCCGTCAGTCGCGGCAGGTGCGGTTTGCGCCATGGACGCGTCCGAGGCGATCGCGACCCTGGCGCAGTGCTGCAAGGAAACCCGAGTTGCGGTGCTGGAAGCCATGACCCCGCCCGCGCTCGGGGCGTACCTCAGCGCCATGTCCGCGGACGGCGCCGCGGATATTTTGCGCGAGCTTAATTTGCGGTGGTCCAACGCGGGGGTGGAACACATGGTGCCACGGCCTGCGGCGTGCGCGCTGTCCCGTTTACCGGGCGACCGGTTGCTGGAGGCGCTGGTGGGCATCACCTCAGTTCAAGCGGCGGCGGTTTTAGAAGCGCTGTGCGAGGAAAACCCGGACATCGCGAACGGCCCTTCGCTCGCCGCGGACGCGACCACCGCGCTGTGCAAGCGGTCGCCTGATACGTGCGCCGCGCACGTCGGGGCGATGGTTGATGTGGCGATGCGGGGGAGCGAAAGGGGCATTCCCAACAGCGGAAGGGCGGTGGCGCACCTCTTCGCGCGTTTGCCACAGCACGCGCAAGGCGCCGTGTTAACCAGGCTCAGCGCCACAAAAGCGGCGTACCTTGTTTCGTGGCTCGGGCCGAAGCGAGGGGCGATCGCGATGGCCGCGGCGGTCGCCGAGGGCGGCGGCGCCGCCGGCAACGCCTTCGCCGCGGCGACTGTGGAAGCCCTGGAGCTGATCGGGTTCGAGGGATCGGACACCGGTGTTTCTGGGGGCGCTGGGGGTGGTGGCAACACGGGAGGCGCCGCCGCCGCCGCTTTGTTAGCGGCGATGTACGCCGAGGACCCCGAGTCGGCGTCCGGCGCGCTGGGCGCGCTGGACCCGGCGCTCGCCGCCGCCGCCGCCGCGAACGTCCCCCCGCGGGTCGCCGCGGCGATTGCGGGCTTGGTGAAGGACCCCACCGTGGTGGCGGCGATGCTTGAAGAGATGCCTCCCGATAAAAGAGCGGCCATGCTCATAAAGATGGACCCGGACGCCGCAGCCGCGGCGGCGAGCGCGATGGACCCGGGGCTCGCGGGCGAGGCCATGGAAGCGGCGCAGCGCGCCGCGCTGTTGGGCGGCGCGGACGCGGAGGCGTTCGTGGACAGGGAAGGGGGCGGGTGGTTCGGTCCTGGCGGAGGCGTCGCCGGTATGCACGGCGACGGCGGCGAAGGCTTCGTCGGAGCCGGTGCTGGAAGGCGCAGCGGTCGGGGCTTGGGTGCTGGTGCGGGTGGGCGCGGCGTCGGCGGCTTTGGCGACAAAGAAGGCGACGGCGTCGGCGACCACGGGTACGCCGGTGACGCGGCGAGCGACGTGAGTTCTCGATTGACCGCGATGCTTTCCCGTATGGACCCTTTCGCGGCGGCGCAGGCGGCGTCATCAATGGACCCTGATGTCGCCGCCGCGGCGCAGGCGATGCTGCCTCCCGACAAAGCCGCGGCGATGATCGCGTCTGGAGGGCTAGACGCCGCCGCCGCCGCCGCGATGCTGGACAAACTCTCGGTGGACGCGGCGGACCGCGTGATGGCGGCTTTGCCGCCAAACGTCGCCGAGCGAACCGCCGCGCTGGTCGGGCGCGACGAGATCCGAGCGCGTGCTGCGGCGCGCGCCGTGGTGCACCTGGAGAGTTCCTTCGTGTCAGGCCGCGGCGCTGAAACCTGCGTCGCGGGTGTGGAGGGCGTGGTTGTTCTTGAATCCGCGAACCCGGGCGGCGGCCGGTTAACCCGGGGCGGCGCGCTGCTCGTCGCCACGATGTACCCGCTGGTGGCCGCTTTTGACGAAAACGGCACCCCGGCCGAGAGTGACCCCAAAAAAGGTTTCCTGGACCGAATCGACATCACCGGTGTTCCAACCGAAGCGGTCTCCACGGACTTGGGAACCGGCGCGTACGAGATTCGGTACACGGTTAAGAAAGCCGGCCGGTACCACCTCACGCTCACGACGGCGGGGCAGTCGAGGACGTGTGTCGTTTCAATCGCGCCGGATGTGCTGGACCCCACCAAGTGCTTGGTGGAACCCCCAAGCGCGACCACACCGAAATGGCGCTCCGGCGAAACGTTGGAGCTCAAGGTGCGGTGCCGGGACCGGTTCGGGAATACCGTGTATGGAACGTCTTTCGCCGGCGGCGGCGCGGGCTACCACCAGTTAAAACTCACCACCAGTACCTCCGCGACGCGCGGGCAAACGGTGAACCGGCGCGACAAAGCGGCGGACGCGGCGACGCTTTCCGCGCGGGGGAAGTTAATAGCGTCGCGAGAGGCGGACGCGGCGGGAACGTTGGTGGTCGTGGCGGACGGCGACGGACCGGGCGCGGTTGAAGCGGAGGTCGGGGTCGACACGAACCACCCGACAGCGCCTTGGCAAATCGCGCGATTCAACGCGGACGAAGCCGGAACGTACGTCCTGAGAGTGTTCGCCGCCGAGTCGCAGCGCCGGTGGTGGGGCGGCTTGGCGCGGGATGTGTTGCCGGGCGCGCCGCTCACGGTAACCCTCGCACCAGCCGCCCCGGACAGGGCGAAGTGCGTGGTGACGCTTACGGGCGCGAAGGAGCGCCCGGGGGGTATGCTGGTTGCGATGGCGGGAAGAGAGGCCACCGTCGCGGTGTTCGCCAGGGACAGGTTCGGCAACCCCACCACGTTTGGCGGTTTCGGGGACGAGGAATCAAGGGAGGACGCGTTGGCGAACGACGCGACGTCGCGCGTTCGGGTGGATGCCGTGGGGCCGGACGACGTCGCCTTCACCGCGTCGTCGGTGTCAAACATGGAGCGGCGGTTCACCGGGGCGCCCGTGAAGAGCGGGTCGTACGTCGTGAGGGTCACCGTGGGCGGCCGGGCCGTCGCCGGGTTCCCCAGGAACCTGCAAGTCGTCGCCGCGCAGACGGACCCTAATCAGTGCGTGCTCCGGGGCGACGCGTTAGTCGCGTTGGGCGGCGTCGTGGTGGGCGACGTCACGAAAGCCTCGCTTGTGGCGAGGGACAGGTTCGGCAACGCGTGCCTTGAAGGCGGCGACCGGGTGATGGTGCGTCTGTTAGGCCCCGCGGGCGCCACCGACGCGGACGTGGTGGATTACGGCGACGGCACGTACGGCCTCGCCTTCACCGTCCCGAGGGCGGGGGAGTGGCGCGCGCACGTCGCGGTGAACGGCGCCGAGAACCCCACCCCGCTCGCGCGGTTCACCGCCGTGCAAGGCCGCCTCACCGCGGGGCAGATGTGCTTGAAAGTGGTTGCGACGCAGGGCGGGGTCACAAGCGACGCGTTCGCGCTCGGGTCCGGTGTGGGTCTCGGGCGAGACGCGTTGGGCGCGAACGTGGGGTTCGGCACCGACGGCGGCGCGAAAAGCGCGGTGGCGCCCGCGGTTGGCGTGGAGACCACCGTGTACATCCAGGCGCTGGATTTCGAGCTGAGCGGCCGCGAGGTGGGGGGACGGGAACCCGTGTGTTTGCGGTTACTCAGTCCGTCGGGGGTCAGCGCGAACGTGCCGTTACGACCGAGCAAGGACCGGTCGCGGTTCCGGGCCACCGTGCGGTGGCCCGAGGTTGGCGAACACACGTTGGTCGCCAGTCTGAACGGCGACCCGGTGGTCGGGTCCCCCACGCGAGTAAGCGTCGTCGCCGCGGACGTTCATTTACCCGTGTGCCACATCAGCGGGCCTGGCGCGGGCAAGTGCGTGGCGGGCGAGCGCGCGAGGTTCGTGGTGGAAGCCCGTGATTCGCGAGGCAACCGCCTCGTCACAGGCGGCGCCTCCCTCACCCTGCAAGTGCAGGTGCCCGGGCAAGAGCCGACGCGAGGCGCGGTGCTTGATTTGGGCGACGGCGCGTACGCGGCGTCGTACGCCGTGGACCAGGCTGGGCCGTTTTTGCTTGTGCTGGCGTCGCAATCGTCAAGACTCGCGTTGGAAGGTGTGTGCGCCCCTGGACCGACGGACGTTGGAAAGTGCAGGGTTGACGTCAGCGAGCTCACGCGGCTCACCGCGGGTAGCCGCGGCGTGGCGCGAGTCATGCGAGCCGATCGCTTCGGCAACGTCGTGCCCGCCGGTCCGGACCCGCTTCCCTTTCGGGTGGAGGTGAGCGGTGTGGGGCCGGCAACCGTTGAAACCGTGGAGGCGGGGGACGGGGCGTGCGAAGTCCGGTTCGAAGCGCGGGTGGCGGGGCGATATGCACTGAAAGTGTGGAGCGGTTTAGGCCGCGAAGCAGTGTTCGGGTCGCCGTTCGAAATTAACGTCCTGCCCGGGCAAGCCGCGTCGTCGTCGTGCGTCGCCAAACTAGAGGGCGCCAAGACGCACTTCGGCCCGGGCGTGACCGCGGCGGTGGCGGGCGAACCGCTGGTGGTGAAGGTACGTGTTTGCGCGTTTCCCAAATCATAGACGACTGTTTTATCTCTCAGCTGGTGACTGTTTCTCCATACATCGCCCAATACATGACTGACCCTTTTCTTGAAACAACAACAGATGCAAGCCCGGGACCGGTTCGGGAACCCCACGGTTTGGAAGCGGTGGCAAACCCTTTCCGTCGCCGCGTCCGGGCCGCAGGAGGTATTGTTCACAGAGACGACGCGGACGGACGCGTCGAATCGCGACGGTGACGATTCCGGAAGCCGCGGGACCTTCGTGGCGCGGCTAAACCGCGCGGGCGCGTACGTGGTGTGGTGCACCGTGGGCGGGCAAGCCGTGGTTGGGTGGCCTCGTGTGGTTCAGGTCGTGCCAGGCCGGGTGGACGGCGACACCGCGACCTGGCGAGCGGAAGCGGACACCGCGGCGCTTACCAGCGAGCTCGTCGCCCGGAGTGGCAACGCATTTGGCGAGGACGGGCGGTACCAGGCAGGCGGCGACGGGCGGTACGGCGTCACTACCACCGCGCGACGATTGCAAAGCAAAAAAGGTCTCGACACCGTGGTTTCCCTGCGCAAAGAAAGCGACGGCTTGAAACAACGGCTGGCGAAGTACGAACAAGCCGCCGCGATCGTCATGGAAGCCGCCGAGGCGAGCGGGGTTGATTTGAAACGCGCCGCGCGGGACGCCGCGTTCAGGGCGGAAGCCGATAAGGGCGGGTCGGGGTCGCAAAGCAGACACACGCGGTCGCTGCGAGAGGGAGGGCACGACCAAAGACTGTGAGAGATTTGATGGAAACTGGAAAATGTATTTTTACAAAAAATGAACGCGAAGCCGTCTTTCGGCGGCGAAAAAGAAAGCGCGCGAGCGACCGCGGCGGGAACTTACGCGTCCCGTTCGCGGTGCGATAGATTTAGACTTGAAATTATCTGAAATGTGTTTAAACAGCACTGGGTGCTCCGGATTTGCGGGGCCTGGTTCACGCGCGGGCACGCCGGCCAGGCGCGATGATGACGACCTTCGGAGACGCGCTTTTGCCAAAATTTAAAAAAAAAAAACGCGAAAATAACTCAAGACCTTCATCAGGGGCGCCCCCCCGCCTTCCTTCGCCTTTCCCGGGTGATCGAACCCTCCGCTTGGCCTTCTTCGTTCCCCGGCCGTCGCTTCATTTACGTAAAGTGGCTTGTTTAGACCATTATTTGAATCTCCAAAGTGCACGTTCGTCGCGAGTGAGTTTCCCTTGTGCCTTCGAGTGCGACGTGCGCACTACGAACACGCTCGCCCGCACACGCGCGTGTCCCCGCGCGCTCGACTTTCGTCGCACCCCGCCGTGTCCTCGTGCGTATTCGTTCACGGAACACGCGCGCGAACCCCCGGCCGAACCCCGCGCGCGCGCCCGTTCCCCCGACGCTTCGCGACACCCCCGTCGCATTCATCCGCGATTGCTACGCGAGTCATCTCACACATGGCGCGGGTCATCGACGCCGGGGTGTCGCGTCCCGTGTTCACGCCGTCCCGGGCGAACACAGACGCGATAGACACACTGTTGAACCAGAAGATGGAGGTACGTGCGAGTGGTAACGGAGACTCCCGACGCGGAAATCGTACCCGGACGCCCGACGCCCGAACCTCAAATCTCAATGCGTGTTCTTCGAAACGGCCAGCAGATTCGCCCGCCCCGCTCACGTCGTCTCCCCTCCCTCCCTCGCAGGCTGCCCTGGAGCACCCCGAGTTTTCCCTGGACGACATTCACATCGCGTGTCTGGACGACATGGTGGCGCAGGACGACGGGGGGCTGAGCTGGTGCGTGGTTGGGGGCAACACCCGCGCCGAGTCCGCGGCGCTGTCGCGTCACGTTCCCACCGTCGTTTCGTTTTCCTCGCCAGGTGGAGGGAAAAATTCTTTTCGACCACGCACGCAGACTTTACCGAAATTTCCGCAAATAACTCGGGAATTAACCCACCAAAACCCCCTTTCTTTCCTTTCCATCCCTTTCAAACCCGAAACAAACAGGCACCCCACCCTGACGTTCGCGTCGCTCCTCGAAGACGCGAACGAGACGGACCTCACGGGTGAGTTAAAGCATTCCGGTTTCGTGTCGGGGTTGTGTGGAGCACGCCAAGGGCAAGGGCAATACACTCAACACAATCAACACACCGGTGGTAACCTCGGCCCGGATTACGGTAGTAACTTCCCGACTAACTACTCACACGACCGGCGCAGTGGCGGCGCAAAGCCCCCCGGGCGCCACGGCTGGCGCAGGGACGAAGACGCCACGTTGACGTCTCTTGTCCGCGAGGTGCGGGGCTTTCCCAATCACCACGTTCCGCCTCCCTGATTGCCCATACACTGTTTACGCATACTATGGAGTACATTATTTCCAATCCCGGATACTATGGAGTACAAGTACAGGGCCTACACCTTCCCAATCCCGGATATACACGCGGCCCATACGAGACTGACCCTTTCTTGTACTCGCGCCAGTTGGGAAACAAGCGCTGGAGCGCGGTGGCGGCTTCGTTACCGAGCCGAACGGGCAAGCAGTGCCGCGAGCGGTGGAACAACCACGTGCGGCCTGACATAAAGCGCGGGACGTGGAGCTCGGAGGAGGAGTTGCTGTTGGTGAAGGCGCACGGCAGGCTGGGGAACCGGTGGGCGGATATCGCGGAGCTGATTCCGGGAAGGTGCGGGGCTTTCCCACTGAAAACGTTCCGCCTTTGCGATTGCCCAACACGAGACTGACTTTCTTTTTACACTCAGGACCGAAAACGCGGTGAAGAACCACTGGAACGCGACGGCGCGGCGCAAAGACGCGCCGGTGCAGAACAAAGACGGCACGTCCGTGGTGTTACGGGAACACCTGTTACGCACGAAGTGCGGGGACCCGAACCTTGAAGTGGTACAGGTTACCGTGGGGGGGGTGAGCGCGCGGGACATCGCGGCGAGGCTGGCGGAGATTGAAGAACAAACACGGGGACGGGGGGTGCGCGTTGGTGTCGACGACGCGAGGGACACGTCGCCGGTCGGGGGTCAACGCGCGGCGCCTCCAGGGTCGCTCGATTTTGATGAGAGCCTGGCAGACCGCGACGTGACGCACGAAGTCGGGTCTTTCGAGCGGTTTGTTTCGCCGCAACACAAGCGCTTGAAGCGCTCGGTGGGCGGCCCGGTTGGCTCCGTCGCGGCGCGCGGCACGGGGTGGAAAGGACTTCACACGGCGGCGTCGATATCGCTCTCCATGCAGCGGTCGCTCACGCACGTCGTGCCGAGCGGCGTTGGGGATAACTCCGGCGACGACCGGGCGGGTGGGAAAGCGACTTTTGCGACGGCGACACACGGAAGTGCGTTGTTCGGCGCGAAATCGGATGTATCGCTGGACGAAAAGCAGAGCAAAGGCGTGAAGCGAAGCCCGTCGTCCTCCGCCACGACGCTTCCCGATTTCGGAGCACCTTTGACGAAAAAGGACGCGCTCCGCGGCGCGCACGCCAAACAACGGGGAATCGCTGTTTCCGCGCGTCCCCGAGATGCGCGAATCGCGCCAATCGTCGCGGTCGCGGCGCCTGCCGCGCGCGCCTCCGTGGAACTCGCAACGCGCGGCACACACTCGCCAAATGGCGTGTGCGGCACGAAAACGGGAACGTCTTCCTCGGACGTTTCTAAAAACGACGTTGGCGATACCGACGGTGCCGCCCCGTGTCGTGGGTCGCGGGACAAGAAAGACCAACGCGCTTCGTCCAGCGGCGACACGCACGACGGCTCGTCCTCGGTGCCTGGAGATGACGACTTGATGATGGCGTGCATGAGGCGCGTGCGCGCGCAGAAAGGCGCGTCCTACCACTTCAGGGAGGGCACCGGCGGTGACGAGTTGAAACAACCAAAACCGGTTTCGGTTTTCGCGCGAGTCGCCAAGCGCGCGCGTTTGGAGAAAACGCCCCCCCGCGCGTTTGAACCGCCGAACGGTTTGCGCGTTGCTGTTTCGGCGATCCCCGAAAACGAGACACCCCGGTTTTCCCTGGACGCACGGAACACGCGTCCCTCGGATTCTTCTGATATCTCCCAGTGGGACCTGACCCCCCGGAGCGAGGGCCGGGGCACGGAGGAGGACCCGATGCTCGCCGCATGCGCCGCCGCCGCCGCCGCCGCGGGCGACGGCTGCGAACCGTACGGAGACGGTGACGACACCCTGCGCAGTCTTTCCGTGGAGGAGTGGTTCGACCGGGATTTGTCCACCGGAATGGACGGCGAGTCGAACGGGGGGAACGAGCTGCTTGGAACCCTGAACGACGATGACGTGTTGGGAACGCTACGGGATGACGAGTTGCGTTACGACGCCTGCAACAAAGAAACGGATGGCTTTTTGATGGGCGACGGCGACGGCGACGACGACGGCGACGAAAGGAAACCGACGACCGAGCAGAATCACAAAGGAAACCGCCAACTCGACGAGCTCGAGAACCTCGTCGCCACTGTGGGTCTGAGGAAAGCCCTGGAGTGTCTGCGGGGCGCGATCGGGCCACGGGAAAGGGCTGGGCTCGAGTCGATGCTCAGCGCGTGACGGGGAGGGACGGGATTTGATTTTTTTGAGCGCCGAAACTAGCACCCACCGGTGTACATACTTGTAGCATCGGCCGGCTGCACATACTTGTACGAGTAGACGACCGAGCACCGATAAGGTAAGGCTTGTAAATACGATTCTTTGATTTCATGTAACAGGTCAGAGTAGTGTCCCTCTAGACTACTCTAGACTACTGTATTTACCAGAGTCGGTTAAAAAGTAAATCCAAAAACCTCTCTTCTACGCGTTTAGCGGCGGATGCACCAGCGCGACTTCTTCGGCGTACGCTTCGCTTATTTCCGACACCGTTTGCTCGCCGCCTTCTTTTTTTGTTTCCGGCGGCGCACAGCTTCTCGAGCACGTGTACACCGCGATGCTCCCGAAATCAACCGCGCTTGCGAGTTCGCAATCCACGTCTAGGTGATTAATAAGTTGCGGGAGAATCTGAAACTCGAATCGTCGCTTTGCGCCGCACCGCGCGCAGTTTGGTACGTTTTTCACGTCCCGGTGGTTGGGCGCTTTCGTGACACTGGGCCACAGCGGCTCCGCGCCGTCCTCGAAGCAGTACCGCACAACCTGGGTTTGGTCCGACCTACGTAACCGAAGGTGGAACCGTGACAGCTGGACCATGTCCTTGTCCTGCATCTTCTCCAGTTCCCGCAGTTCCCGCGCGCTGACGTCGGCGCCCAACCCGCGAAGCGCGGCGGGAACCTTTTCGTTTTGCGTCTCGGCTGGGGTCTTTTGTGTTTCGGTCTTTGTATCCCCAGTATCCCCGACAGCAGCATCCTGACTCGTATTCTGTGTATCCCCAGCAGTATAATCCTGACTCGTATTCTTGGTATCCCCAGCAGTAGCATCCTGACTCGTATTCTTGGTATCCCCAACTTTAGCATCCTGACTCTTCTCGGTATCCCCAGCATCACCGGCAGCAGTGTCCCCAATCTTCCCATCCCCGCTCGTTTCACCCTCGCTGTCCCCATCGTCGTCGTCGAACGTCTCCGGCTCCACGACGAGCTCGCGCTCGGGAAACGTTTTCGGTTTTTTTCCGTGTCGCTCGCTAGCTTCTTTTTTTTCGGCGTCGCGGAAAACGCGCTCCGCCCACCGGTCGTTCCGCTTGTCATAATCCGCCTGTTGTTTGTCGCTCAGCTCCTGTGCTACACCGCCTAGTTCACAAGGCTCGTCAGGGTAGAACTCGTTCGCACGACGCAGCTGCGACCGGAACACGCGCACCGCGCCCGGGCGGTGTAAGTCTCCGCCGTGCGGCGACACAAACACGAACACGGCGCGGTGAAACGCGTTCTCTTCGTTTTCGTTCGCGTCATCATCGTCGCCATCCACCGGGGCGTATATCTGCATCAGGAAGTCCATTTGCTCTCTGGTGTACAAACACTTCAGTTGTTTTCCGGTGGGTATGTCCACCGGGTCGAGCCACGCCGGGGCGCCGCCAACTTTGCTTGGGAAGTGCTGTCGTCGCATCAGCTGTTTCGTCTTGTTTCTTTCTGCCAACGAAGCGGCCTCGGGTGCTACGAATCCGATGTTCCACTCCAAATCCCCCCCAAGGGATTCGTCATCCGAGGAAAACGCGTTTTCCTCGCCGCTGTTGTGCTCGTCTTCGTCATCTTCTTCAGCGTCGGCTACAAGCGTCTCGGTGGCGTCACCGGCGTCCGTCGCGTCCGCGAAGTGAGAAGCGATGAGTCGTTCGGAATCCGCCGCCGCCGTGGTTTCATCACGAACCGCGACGGCATCATCCGGCACCACAGTGGTGGCCTCGGCGGACATCGCGATCGCCTTCCGAGGCGCGTGGAAACCTACCTCGCTGGCCACAACACCGACCGGGGGCGGGAACAGGTGAGCCAAGAAACAAAAGGCCACCCGCGTACGCTTCGCAGGGAAGGCGCGGTACCAAGTGATGAGAATGCCAATTCGGCGGCCGGGCTGATTTCAGCAGTGGTTCATCCGAAAGGTGAGCGTTTTTTTTTCCATTTTTCACAAGCATCTACCTACCCCAACCCTTATATACAGCGCAGCACGTCATGATCCAGCGTGGCCGTGTCTTTCCTTCCTTGACTCGGTGCCGTACCAGTAACCAGTACCCAGTAACGGCGTAACCAGTAACGGCGTAACCAGTACCCACGCCGCGCGCAATCATTCTAATTTTAAAATTTTAATCGTGGCTCAAAAAGCTCCCCGCACCGCCCAGCTGCCTCGCCTTCATCTGCGCCGCGGCGGCTTGCGAGTTTTCGTAGTCGTACCGGGACCGCTGTGCGTCGAAACCCCCCGCCCCGACTTTCGCACACCCGACGTCGAACTTGGAGTTTTTGTGTTTCATCAGTCTGGGGGATTCGTGGAAAGTTTCGTGATGCGCGCCGTGACGATGCGGTTGGTCCGTTTCCGTCGCGAAGGGCGAGTACGAAACGTGGTCGCCGTGACCTGTGAATTTTTTTGGTTTTGGAAGGAGAAGAGTTGAGACGAAAAAGTGATGCGGGGACGGAAACGGCGAATGATGGGGGGGGTGAGCGTGGGGTGGGGTGTGTGATGGGGATATCGCGCGGTAAGCGCTCGGTGGATGTGTCGTTCCCGGGTTTCTTTATCGGTTGTGGGGGTAGTCGTATTCTGTGCTCTCGATGCGACCCCCGCGTCCCCACTGGGGTCCGGGACGAAGCGCGCGAAAACAAAATGACGCAAAAGAAAAGCGCGACGACGTACCCGCGACGCGAGCGCGTCCTCCGTGTGTGATGGCGCCTTGCACCGGCTGCGCGTTCTGGCTGCCATAAATCGTGTCCTGCACGCTGCTGTGCTCGATGTTGAACAAGGCTCGCCCCGTTCGCGCGGGTGGGCTGGGGTTGGGGTGGGTGAGTGGGGTCAGATGCGTCGACTTCGGGCGCGTTCGTTGACTTTTCCAAGCGCCGCGCGGATGGGAGATGCCTTCCCCGAGACCTCACGCGTTCGTTCCCGCGAAACTGCGGAGATATCGACCGCACACGCGCGTGTAACACTACTTACTCTTCGCCGAAGCTGGCGACGCTCATGGTGGGAGAACGGGTTGGAAGACGCGCGCGTCGTTGTGGAAGCGCGTGGGAATGGCAACAGCGAACAGATAAACAGACACTTTTCTTTTTGGGTTCCAAGTGTGCCGCCGCAGGGAACTTGAAACATCGTTGAAGGAAAAAAAAACCCGCCGTCGGTCGCCACAGCGCTTCCGCGAGGCGCGGATCGAGCCGCGGTTCGATCGGCATGTACGCCTCACCTTCGCGTGCGGATGGCGGTGCCGCGTTCGCAACGGGCGGGGCGCAGGCTGAGGGCGACGGAGGGGGCACGGGTACGTGCTACAGTTGAAAAAAAGCGCGCGCGAAAACATCGTTCGCCATCCACCCACGATCTCTGACGCCGCCTTCCCCTTCCCACCCTCACCCCCACCTCTCGCAGCCGCGGAGCACATGCAGGAAGCCGCCCGTATGATTTCCAACCTGCAAACGGAAACCGTCGGCGTGGATCTCGCGACGTTACTCCGAGAAAGCCCGAGGGAGGCGTACGCGTTCCAACAAATCGGGGTAGGTCGCGCTCTTTGTTTTTTGGTTTTTGGTTTTTCCCGAGCGCGGGTCCGACGTTCGCCGACCACCCTTGACCGCACTCGTGCGCACTCCAAGTTTCTTCAGACTCGGTGTGAAACCACCAAGGGTGGTACAGTGCTGCGTGCGTCCTGTCCCACGGCCCCGAGACCCCGCGAAGCCCTTCCGGAGCACTAACCCCATCCCTCGGTTGTTTTTTATGCATCAAAAAATTCTTCATTCCATCGTTACAAAAAACATCACAGTGGCCCGCGGAGATCGCGTCCATGACCACGCACGCGCTCCCGGCGTCGGTTTTGGAGAGGTACTCCCAGCGCCAAAGCGTGTGTTTCTGCGGCGTGCTTCCCGAAATAGGCCGAGCCTGGGCCACCGTGGATAACGTTTTGTTTCTGTGGCGGTTCGACGTTTTAGACGACGTCCCCGTGGAGTACGCCGGGGAGACGCAAGCCATCGTGGGCGTGGCGCTCGCGGTTCCGAAACGCGGGGTGTTTCTGCCCACCATAGAGCGGCTGGTCGTGGTGGCGACGACCACGGAGATCGTGCTTCTGGGCGCGGCGTTCGCCACGGAGGGCGGTTCCGTGGATGGAAACCCTGGCGATGGAAACGCGGGACGCGACGAGCGCGACCCGTACGCATCTCAACGCGAGTTTTCAACTCTAAGAGTTCCCTTTTCGGAGAAGCAAATGACCCTGCACGCGCTTGATTACGCCTGCACCACGGACGACGTGGTGGTGAAGGATTTCGCGTGCACCTCAACCGGCCGAATCTTCTTCGCGGGGGACGACGAAGCGCTTTATGAAGTGGAGTACTCGCAAAACGACACGTGGCGGCAGCGGCGGTGCCGGAAGACGTGCCACCACAGTGCGGTGCCGAAACTGTTACCCAGCATTCTGCGTTTGCGCGCTCCTGATGCGTTGCGGCAAGTGTTGGTGGACGAACAAAGAAACGCCCTGTACACGCGATCGGAAAACGGCGTCGTCGCGGTGTACGACTTGGGTGTTGACGGAAGTGAGAATCCGAGGCGAGTCGCGGAGGTGAGGGACATCGCGAACGCGGCGCAAATGCAA
>TARA_B110000259_G_scaffold35908_1_pt1 | contig 14120 bp, 8 predicted proteins | sample TARA_B110000259 | Tara Oceans TARA_B110000259 (sample SAMEA4397649) | marine metagenome | biome: Polar Biome; feature: [SRF] surface water layer (ENVO:00010504); material: water (ENVO:00002006), including particulate matter (ENVO:01000060) such as... | depth 5 m | reverse complement strand
AAAAATCTGTCTTAACTTGTATATTTTAAAGATGGGAATTGGTATTAGTCAGGTATTTGCGGGACAAATAACCAATATGGAGAGTCTATTGTAAGGAGTTTCAATTCCTACTAATGTAGATATATCAAGTTGGGATATAAGTAGATGAAGTTTTTAACAATGTTAAGAGAATTAAATAATAATTTTTCTCCTAAAATATTTCGACCTAAATGGTCAATTGTAAAGTTTAGATACTATTGGGTAAAATATTACTTTAGGTTTAATTGTGCAATAAAGCCTTATTTATCCTAAAAAATATTGACAAGTTGAATAAATTATTGATAATTAGTTGTTACTACAGTGTCAAAATTTATCTCTAATTTAGAGATATTTAAGTTACTTCGAAGACTAAAATTACTACAGAAAATAAACAACTATTTTACAGAATATGGTACAATTTACGCTTCCACAAAATTCAAAAATTGATAAAACATCTGGTACAAAATTTGAGTCAAAAACAAAATCTGACAATATGAAGGTGGTTCAGATTTATCGTTATAACCCGGAAGATGACAAAAACCCCTATATTGATGAGTTTGAAGTTGATCTTACTAAGTGCGGGCCAATGGTTCTCGATATTTTAATTAAAATTAAATCTGAACAAGATAGTTCGGTCGCCTTTAGAAGATCTTGTCGCGAAGGTATTTGCGGTTCTTGCTCTATGAATGTTGATGGCACTAACACTCTTGCTTGTATTAAGCCTATTTCCGAATGTAAGGAAGCTATTAAAATTTTTCCACTACCTCATATGCCAGTTATTAAGGATTTAGTTCCCGACTTAACACATTTTTATGATCAATACAAGTCAGTTGAACCTTGGCTACAAGCTCCTGAACCAGAAAATAAATTACAAGAGAGGCTGCAATCACCAGAAGAACGTAAAAAGATAGATGGGCTTTATGAGTGTATTTTATGTGCATGCTGCTCCACTTCTTGCCCTAGCTATTGGTGGAATGGTGATGAATATTTGGGTCCTGCAACTTTACTACAATCTTATCGATTCTTGGCTGATTCTCGCGATGAAGCATCTTCTAAAAGGCTGGAAGATCTTGAGGATCCATTCAAATTATATCGCTGTCATACAATTATGAATTGTACCAGTACCTGCCCTAAAGGTCTAAATCCCGCTAAGGCAATTGGCTCAATTAAAGGAATGATTGTTGAGAATAAAAATAGCTAGGATATTTTAAGATTAAAATTGTTAAAAAATGACCACCCTATGGTAATAAGGTGCAAGGCTTTTTGATGATTTAAGGATAAAAAGATTTCGAAAAAATCTGTCTTAACTTGTATATTTTAAAGATGGGAATTGGTATAATACAGCATTTAGGTAAATTAGTTTGGGTCAGAAATTTATTATTAAATTTACGCTTAATATCGCAATATATTTAGCTAAATTTTATGATAATTTTTTGGCCAAAAATAAGAAGAATAAATTCCCAATTATAGATGAGCTTTGGTATCAGTACTAATCGTCGATCTTAAGAGCAGATATGAAGGCGCTATTTGGAATAGAGATATTACCAATTTCACGCATTTTTTTCTTACCTTTCTTTTGTTTATCAAGTAACTTTCTTTTTCTAGAAACGTCTCCACCATAACATTTAGCCGTTACATCCTTCCTCATCGCTGATACCGTTTCTCTAGCAATAATTTTACCACCAATTGCTGCCTGAATTGCAACCGTAAACATTTGTTTTGGGATTAATTCTTTTAATTTAGAGCAGAGTGCTCTACCCCTAAAGTCTGCCTTAGATTTATGAACAATAATTGACAAAGCATCAACAGATTCAGAATTAACTAAAATTGTTAATCTAACTAATTGACTCTCCTTGTAACCACATTCATCAAAATCAAAACTAGCATAGCCCTTGGAATAAGATTTTAACTTATCATAAAAATCATAAACAATTTCATTCAGTGGTAGTTTATAAGTAAGCATAGCGCGAGAACCAACATAAGTTAATCCTTCTTGAATACCCCTCTTATTAGTGCATAATTTTAAAATATCACCCAAATATTCATCCGGAGTCATGATTGTTGCCACAATCCACGGTTCTTCCATGAAATCTATATGAACAGAATCTGGCATTTGAGATGGGCTATGAACTAACAAAGTATCAACCCTCTCCTCCTTTGGCAAATTTCGTGATTTAGTATGATAAATTTTATAAATTACCGATGGTGCAGTTGTTATTAAGTCTAAACCAAATTCTCGATCCAGCCTTTCTTGAATGATCTCTAGATGCAGCAAGCCCAAGAATCCGCAGCGATACCCAAGACCTAAGGCGGTTGAACTTTCGGCTTCAAACTCAAAACTAGCATCATTAAGGTGTAACCTTTCTAAAGAGTCTCGAAATTTATCATAATCAGAAGCATCGGTTGGATAAATTCCACAAAAAACCACTGGTTTGTTTTGCTTAAAGCCAATAAGAGGCTTAGTTTCTTCATCTCCCGTCAATATAGCTGTGTCACCAACCTTGCAATCAGATAATTTTTTAATATGAGCATTAATAAAGCCAATTTCGCCGGCCCCTAATTCACTAGCATTTTGTTTGTGAGGTAAAAAATACCCAACATCCTCAACAAGATAGCTGGCACCAGTTTGCATCATGGTTATTTTTTGACCCTTCTTAATAGATCCGGAAATAATTCTAACTAAAATAATGACACCAAGATAAGAATCATACCAACTATCAACAAGTAGTGCTTGTAATTTATTACTTTGTGACGTTGCCGGTGCTGGTAATTTTTTTACTACAGCCTCTAGAACATCTTTAATTCCAAGTCCAGTTTTAGCAGAAATTGCAATCGCTTCACTAGCGTCAATCCCGATTACTTCTTCAATCTGTTGTTTTACTCTTTCTGGATCGGCAGCTGGTAAATCAACCTTATTTAGCACTGGAATAATTTCATGATTTTCATCAATTGCTTTGTAAGCATTAGCTAAGGTTTGAGCTTCAACACCTTGACTAGCATCTACTACTAGAATTGAACCTTCGCAAGCAGAAAGAGAGCGACTAACCTCGTAAGAAAAATCAACATGACCAGGAGTGTCCATAAGGTTTAAAATGTAATCCTCCCCATCATCAGCCTTATATTTTAAACGAACTGTTTGGGATTTAATGGTTATACCCCTTTCTTTTTCAATATCCATTGAATCTAGCATCTGCTCGGTAATATCACGATCTGCAACCGCTCCACAATCTTGAATTAAACGATCAGAAAGTGTTGATTTTCCATGATCAATATGAGCAATGATTGAGAAGTTGCGGATATTAGAAAGGTTTGCCATCATTATCATTATTTGGTGTTAGAGTCGGATTTATTTTTCCATCGCTAGGATTTATTTTTCCATCGCTAGAATCGTCTTGTCTATTATAATATTTTGATTCTTGCGCAGTCCTAGAGGTTGGAAGAATTCTACCAACTTTGTGACCTACCGTCTCTTGTAACGCATTAAATGCAGCTTTAAGAGGATTATTATCATCCCTATTTCTCATATTATCTTTTAATCTATTGATTTCCATTCTACCCTCTTTGCTATTGACATCCATTCCCATACCTTTTACCTGCTTTTTAGCATCATCATCTCGATTTTTCTCTGAAATAAATTGATCACCTCTGGTCTCTGTTAACATCTTAAATTGTTTTTCACCTTCATCCGTACTGCGGTCAATACCCATCTCCTTAGCCTTATTATTTATCGCTTCATCCCTTCCTTTTTGCATCTTACGCTTGTCATCATCTGTTAATTTTTTCATATCATGATCTTTTAGATATTTCTTATCCGCATCATCACCAGCACTTCTGAGGGCAAGTTTTTGTGATTTATTCTTAATAAGTTCTTTTTTCTGATTTTCGTGTCTTTTGTCAGAGATTTTACCATAATCAAAATGCTTATCAAGAAACTCATCCCTTCTTTTCTCGAAGCGCTCTCCAATTCCCGTCTTGTTTGAAATAGAGCGGCCAGCAGAAATGGCTGTCATTTTAGCAGATTTCATGGCGCTACTAACCATCTGTGAGGCAAATCCATTATTATCCTTCTGAATAGCTATGTTACCAACGATTGTGGTACTAACTTTGGTTGCTACCTCTATAAAATCATACATCATTTTACACATAAAATAAATAAAAATAATAGCAACTAAATGTGGCACACCACTAATTAAAGACGGATCCGAAGGGCTCATTCCTATGCCGGTGCCAGGTAAGGACCAGAATTCAAATACAGGACCAATACCAACTATAGGAACAGACCATACAGTACCCCAACATACTCTGTAATTAAAATTAAGCCTAAATAATTCATATATTATACCATTAAAAAAACTTAAAAATAATATAATTAAAACCTGCTGCAACGCCAGACCAAGTAACTGCTCATACCAATTTTTAAAGAATCCCTCACCTATCTTAAAAAATTTTAATATGATGAAGAATGGACCATATAATAAAAGTATGGATATTAAGGATTGAGCTATAAGAAAGAATGATATTGAAACAAAAAATGCTTGCAGATACTTTATTATTGCCCAGTAAATAAATATAACATATATTATGCCGAAAAAATTATTAAATATTATACCTAATATTTTTTTATGTATCGTATCCTCAAACAACATTTTGAACATCATGTCGCTAGATTTAAATAATATCCACTTATCACTAAAATCCTTATTTCTTATGGCGCTTAATATTTCAGGATCTCTATCAAAAGTACTGCTCATCAAAAAGGTTATATAATCTATTCCACCCTTAGCTGTGTCAACAAAGAAAGTCTTGTACCAATACCAACTATCTGGACTAATTAACAGATATATAATAGCAATTTTAAGTACCATTACCATCAAATCCTTCTGCTTCATATCTGATGTACCAATAAAATAACCTACACCATAAAAAGTTACAAGCAGTATAGAAAGCAACTGAACTAATTTGATAAAAAGATCATTGTGAACTGTGTTAACATAAACCCTCTCTACATAGCCACTCTTCGTTTCGGTACCATCAAGAAAATCTAAAATAGGAGATATTATTCCAGAAACAATTCCGCGAGTATCTGGCCCATTATCAGTTGATACCCTTACGGTAACTTTATAAGATCCAGAATTGCCAAAGTCAAATCCACTACAAATTTTATGATCTCTGCATATTGGTGACAGTTGCTGACAAAAAGAGTTTGGTGTCGTTTCTACTAACTTGTCTGCTACACACTCTACAGTACCGACCGTTCTGTCATCATCGCAACATCCGTTATTAATTTCTGTGTAACCTGCTTCGCAATAAGTATCTTCATAATATGGATTATCAATCAATTTACCATTACAGCATGGTTCAGTAAGAACATCCTCATCATTCACGCAAGATGAATCAGGATTGCAAGTTTTACTGGTCTTGTCAGAATCTATTTCATCAATAAAACAATTATTATCCGATGTATATTGTTGATTTGGATTATATATATTAAAAGCAAGGTACAATTCGTCATCCTTACTATCCTCATTTCTACCTTCATGCATGTAATAATCCTTATATGTAGAAGAGCTTATATCTTTTAAAGTTCCTGATTTTGTAAAACCATAATTATTACCATGATTTTTATCATCTTTGATAATTATTTTTTTAAAAGATGATGTACTATTGCAATTAGTGTCTTCGTTATCACAAAGTACAATTTGCAAATTCTCTCCATTTGAAGATGAGGAGGAGGGTTTAAGGTCGATTTGAAATCCATTTAACCCACTAAATCCATTTGACCCAAGTGCATTCAAATTAGAAAAGAAGGTAGTATCTATTGTAGGAATAATATAGTTCTCATCATCTAAAAATAAAAATTTTATTCTACCTGGTTTTGGAAAAGAAATTAGGCTAGTAGGGGATAGTTTATACATACCATAATCATTCTTACTCTCTGTTAATGTAAGATAATTACCAACAGCTGATGAATTATATTTTCCAGTAAAATTACCTGAAATACCGTTAAAAAATTCTACTTCATTAATTCCTTCTGGTAAGGACGTTAAATTATCAAGTTCATCATCTAGGTCAGATAATTTACCCCTATAGTCAGTAGCATCAAAACATTTATAGTTGGACTCAATTGTTGCTGACTTATCATCATTACCAGAGCAAACTCTAGAACCGTCCTCGTTAATAGCATGGACGCAATTATTCATATTTGCTGCCTTATTATTGGGTCCTCCAATAGCTACTCCGACATCTTTACAAAAAACTGCAGGGCGTTGTTCTATATGCATTAATGTATTAATATCACAATCACCACCAGACCATATCCAACTATCCGGTAAAAACAATAATGTTTGCCCTTTTCTTAGGTAAATAGGATTCGACAATGCACTAAGAAACTCTCCAATTGAGTTTTTATTCTCACCCTGTTGAACAATTATCTCTTTTATAAATGTATCAGTATTAAATTTTTCATAAATAATATCTCCAGATTCATTTTGATTAGTGATGGCAACTTTTAGTGTGCATGAGTTACTTGATTGGGGATTTAAGCTGTGCTTAAAAAATCTAACATATCCCGACCTTTCTAATGTCACATGCTTTATGTCACGAATATTTATGGTACAATTATCCCCAGACACATTTACGGATTGCTTTGGAGGTAATATTATCTGATTATTTACATTGTAACCACTATTATATATAACAGAACAATCATTATTATAGTTTACTAAACTGTATTTATCATCATTCGACACAGCACTCTCCCCTACCTCTAAAGTTGCATCAGCTAATACTCCACCATCCTCAGATATACCATCACTATTATTCAATATGGCACCACCATATTTACCAAGATTTTTAGGATTAGTAATGTCATAATCAGAAATATTGTATTTTTCAGCATATACAGCATTTTTAATTTTTGAAATTAATGCTTGATCTAGATTTTCAACATTATCATTACTAATAGACCTCCTCTTAAGGTTTTCATAAAACCCCGTTTTATTGTAATTCTCAGCATAACAATTTGTAACTAAATCTTCCTTACTAAATGTATCTCCTTCACTTTTCAAAGCTCCATAAATCCCATCACCCCATGTTTTACCATCCCCACCAGAAGAAAAGCATTTCCACAACCTAGGATCAGGATCTATTGGGTAATCTCCTATTGCTCTTTCATTTTCGGTGGCACCAGATGAAGCAATATAACCCTTTGGAAATTCCTGAATATATGCATAAAGACGAGAAAATCCTATATGAGCATCTTCTTCCCAAGTAGATGATAGAGATGTCGGACTGCCCGATGATGCGTTAATTTTACCACTTACCATAAAAATAGCATCATCTCCCGCTGAAAAATCATAAGCAGAAGGTGATAAGAGGTCATCTTTTTGCATATATTGATGGCCAATTGCCGATTCATATTTGTAATTAGCTCCAAAAAAAGCAATGATAGGATTAACATCTCCTCCAAAAGAAATATCTCCAGCCGCTTTAATAAAAATTTTAGTATTACGATTTAATTTTAATCCAGATGTAGAAGCAACTGTTTTTAAGGTGGTACGCTCCCAAGAGGAGTTTAAAAAGGAAGGTTTAATCTGTTCCCGAGCTTGACAAATTATTTCAGCCTCTTTAAAACAACTCATCTTATTTTCATCAGAAAAACTATCTGAGTCATAACCTGTGCACCCCAGATTATCTAGAAGGTCATCAGAAGCAGAAGATAGCATATCTTCAATCATTGACCAATCGCAACCCGAGACTCTGCTAGCGCTAGCATCCACGGTAACAATTTCAGTATCGTAGGCGCCGTAATCTTCTGGATCAATGCAGCCGCTACCACAAGCAGAAACTACGAATATCAGGATGAATATTAAGTAGCGTCCGTTTTTAATAAAAATACACTTATTGCTTAGGGCTTTTCTTAGTGATAAAAATGGTAGGGTTACATTTTTGAATTTTTGAAAAAAATTCATGAAGTAAAGCTAAATTTTTGAAATATAGATCTCACTACCAGATTCTTTAAATTTTTGACTCATTTTATCCATCTCCTCTTGATTATTAGCAAAATCTCTAACGTCTTGAGAGATCTTCATAGAACAAAATTTGGGCCCACACATTGAGCAAAAATGAGCAGTTTTGGCACCATCAGCTGGTAAGGTTTCGTCATGAAAGGATCTTGCCATCTCTGGATCAAGCGCAAGGTTAAACTGATCTTCCCATCTAAATTCAAAACGAGCCTTAGATATTTCATCATCCCACTCCTTAGCGATTGGATTACCCTTAGCGAGATCTGCCGCATGAGCTGCAATTTTATAAGTGATAACTCCCATACGAACATCATCCTTATTTGGAAGTCCTAAATGCTCTTTTGGCGTAACATAACAAAGCATTGCCGTACCATACCAGCCAATCATGGCAGCGCCAATGGCTGAAGTGATATGATCATAGGCTGGAGCAATATCAGTAGTTAGTGGCCCCAAAGTATAGAACGGTACCTCATGACACCATTCTAATTGCTTTTCCATATTTTCCTTAATCAGGTGCATTGGTACATGACCAGGACCTTCGATCATGGTTTGACACTCATGTTTTAAGGCAATTTCAGTTAATTCTCCCAAAGTTTTTAACTCAGCAAATTGAGCCTCATCATTAGCATCTGCAATTGATCCAGGACGAAGACCATCACCCAAAGAAAATGAAACATCATAAGAAGATACAATGTCACAAATTTCTTCAAAATTAGTATAAAGGAAGTTTTCCTTGTGATGAGATAGACACCATTTAGCCATTATTGCACCCCCGCGACTAACAATTCCAGTCACTCTGTTTGCAGTCATAGGTATAAAAGGCAATCTCACGCCAGCATGAATAGTAAAATAATCAACGCCCTGTTCACATTGCTCAATTAGAGTGTCGCGATATATCTCCCAAGTTAAATCCTCAGCAACCCCACTAACCTTTTCTAAGGCTTGATAAATTGGCACTGTGCCAACTGGAACTGGACAATTTCTTATAATCCATTCACGAATATTATGAATATTTTTACCAGTTGATAGATCCATTAAAGTATCGCCACCAAAACGAATTGACCAAATCATTTTTTCAACCTCCTCCTCAACACCAGAAAAAATTGCTGAATTACCAATATTAGTGTTAATTTTAACAAGAAAATTACGACCAATAATCATCGGCTCCGACTCTGGATGATTAATATTATTTGGAATAATTGCCCTACCAGAAGCAACTTCATCACGCACAAATTCAGCAGTGATTATTCCAGGTAAGTTTGCGCCTAAGCTATTCCCAGAATATTTCGAGCTAATCTCTTTACGACCTATATTCTCTCGAATAGCAACATATTCCATCTCTTTTGTTACAATACCCGCCCTAGCATAGGCTAATTGCGTAGGTCTTTTGCCTTTTTTTCCCCTGAGAGGCTGAAAGTTAGTTAAGTCAAATTCAGGAACTGAAGATTTAGCGCCTTTAACAAAAATACCGTTATCTTCAGGCTTACTGTTTCTACCATCATACTTTTCAACGTCATTCCTCTCCTCAATCCATTTCTGCCTTAACTTAGGTAAACCATTGTTAAGATCAATATTATTAGAAAGTTTTGGATCGGTGTAAATACCAGAAGTGTCATAGACTATAAAAGATTTTTTTTCCGATCCTTTAGAAAGATTGATTTGCCTCATGGCAATTTTTACATCATCAAATTTCTCACTTTCAATATAGGTTTTTTCTGAAGATGGTAATGGACCAACGGTAATATTTTTAATCATTCTATAATATATTTCATTTTAATAAACTCATAATACCAATTCCTACTTATAACACTAGATGCAAAATAATATAAACTAGCCTAATATCCTAGATCTTTTTTTAGAAATTTTAACCTTAAAATATTTCACTATATAACACATTGTAAATGAGAATTGGTACTATTTAAACATTAAATGAGTTTAAGATCAACCAATTACTTTTATAAAATAAATATATTTTCTTTGATTTTTCTTAAAATGATTTTTACCATTAGATTTTAATAAAAAATTCTAAAAATAATGATAAAAAATACAGTAATTAATGGTCTTGGCAGAATAGGAAAAGCAGTTTTAAGGGCAAAATTTGAAGAAAATTATGATGACATTAATATTGTAGCTATTAATTCTTCAGCAACAACCGACAGAATTATCCATCAAATTAAATATGACTCAATTCACGGTATTTTTAATAAAAAAATTACCAAAAAATCAGAAAATATTATCGACATAGAAGGTCACGAAATTCAAATTGTTAGAGGCAGAAATCCTGAAGAATTACCTTGGGATAAGTTAAAAGTTGACATTGTTTTTGAGTGTACCGGAGCTTTTAAAACTATTACAGACAACAATAGACATTTAAAAGGGGGTGCTAAAAAAGTAATTATCTCAGCCCCAGCAAAAGATAAGGAAATAAAAACTATAATTTATGGCGTGAATGATAAAATTCTAGACCAAAATGATCAAATTATTTCAATTGGGTCTTGCACCACCAACTGCCTAGCACCGATAGTTAAGATTCTAAATGATGAAATTGGCATTGAAAAAGGCTTCATGACAACAATTCACGCCTACACTAATGATCAAAATATTGTTGACGCTAATCATAAAGACCCAAGAAGAGCAAGATCTGCCGGCCTCTCAATGGTCCCAACCTCAACTGGCGCAGCCTCTGCTATTGGGATAGTTCTGCCCGAATTAAAAGGTAAGTTAGATGGAGGAGCTATCAGAGTCCCAACCCCAAACGTTTCAATGGTTGATCTTAATTTTATTGCTAAAAGGGCAGTTTGTGTTGATGAGATTAATTCTTTAATGTTACGAAAATCAAAAGAAGGAAAAATGAATAAAATCTTACAATATGTCGATGAACCCTTAGTTTCTATTGATTTTAACCATAATCCATATAGCTCTTGCTTTGATTCCACTCAAACCAAAGTTATTGATAATTTAGTAAAAATTTGTTCTTGGTACGATAATGAGTGGGGGTTTTCAGTCAGAATGCTTGATGTAGCAAGAATTCTATAATATCATTCGATCCCTAATAGGATTATTTGGAATCTAAAACCTTCCTTGATATCGTTCTATCTTTTTAACTTTGGGATACTTACTTACCTTAAGTGAGTCGCGCCTTTCAATTTAAAATAATGAAAAAATCCCTGTAGCGATCTATACGGAAGGGATCAATAAAATATTATTAGTTTTTTAGCACAAACCCCAGTGCCACAATGTAATCCTCTTTCGACTCTTTCCTTGATGATTTAGGCTTAAAATGCTTAACCACCTCAAAATTATCTTTAAGTTTCTTAAATAGTTCCTGTTCCGAACCACCTTGAAAACTTTTTCCAATAAAAACACCGCCCTCTTTAAGAAATTTAATGGCAAAATCCAAGCAATCATCAAGTAAAGATATAATCCTTATGTGATCAGTTGCCACGTCGCCACAAGTATTTTGAGCCATGTCACTCATAATAATATCGCATTTTTTACGATTTTTAAAATCCTTCTTTAGAATATTTTCAATAATCTGAATGATATCTGGGTCAGTAAAATCTTGTTGAATAAATTTTACCCCCTCAATCTCTTCAATTTCTAATAAATCGAGGGCCAAAATATTGCCTGAACTTTTTTCAGAGGCAATTTGACTCCAGCCACCGGGAGCGGCACCAAGATCAATAATCATCTTATTTTTTTTAAAAATTTTAAACTTTTCATCAATTTCAATAATTTTAAAAGCAGCCCGAGAACGATAATTAAGCATTTTTGCTTGCTTAACATAAGGATCATTAATCTGCCTTGAAAGCCATCTTGCCGAAGAATTCGTTCTACCTCTTGCAGTTTTTAACTTGGTAAATCTATTTCTTATATTTTTTTGCATCTTCTATTAGCATTACTGGTATATTATCTTCAATCGGATAGGCTAAATTACACTTTTGGCAAATTATTTTATCTTCCTTTTGAATAATTCCATTTTTACAAATTGGACAAGCGAGGATTTCTAGTAACTTTGAATCCAATTTAGAGTTCTGGTTCATTTTTTTATTAATATTTGACTCAAATAATTTTCAAGATTATAGTCGTAATTTCGGAGATTGCAATTTTAAACAGGGTTTGTGTTAAACAAAATATATCAAAAATTTAAAAAGGTTGGAAACCTTCAAAATCTGTTATCTCGTATTTTTCAATCGCTAAAATACTCTGTCAGAGATACTATCCTCCATGATGGCGTAGAACATGCTGGATATCTAGCGTTTTTATTTATTTTATCATTATTTCCATTTTTAATTTTTTTAGTCTCAATTGCTTCAATTATTGGCAATTCAGAAACTGGAACCAATCTTATCAGCCTACTATTTGACTCTATTCCGCCAAAATTTCTATCTTCCGTCAAAACAAGAATTGATGAAATCACCTCAGGCCCACCACAAAGCGTGTTGACAATTGCTTTTATTGGCATCCTCTGGACGGCATCTTCGGCAATTGAAGGCATCAGAACCATTCTTAATCGAGCTTATCGCATCGACTCTCCTCCGGCATATATTTGGCGCAGATTAATGAGTATAGTACAATTTATATTGTTTGTGTTGGTCATTATTACCTTAACTACCGCCTTTGTAACGTTTAGCATATTTAGTATTTTTGATATATTTCATATTGACACAAATTGGATATATTTGAAAAAAATTCTTATCACCTTAGTCTCCATTAAAATGATTACCTTCATTTATTATATTATTCCAAACGCTAGGCAAAAAGTAAAAAACACCCTACCTGGAGCACTTATTTGCGTAATTTTATTTTGGCTAATATTACAATTATTTGTTCTATATTTACAAAACTTTAATCAATTTAATTTATTATATGGTAGTTTAGCGGGAATAATTGCAACTTTAATGTTCTTTTTTCTGGTAGGACTTGCATTCATAACAGGTGCTGAATTTAATTATCATTTTAATAATAAAAAACAAAAATGAAATTACCCGAATGGCCATCACCAAAAGGATATAGAGATATAAAATTCGGCCTCGATAGAGTATATGATCTACTGGAGAGGTTAGGAAATCCGCATTACCTATTGCCACCAACAATTCATATCGCCGGAACTAATGGTAAAGGATCAAACATTGCCTATCTTGATGCGATCTTTACTGACGCCGGCTACAAAACTCACAAATACATCTCGCCACATCTAGTAGAATTTAATGAAAGAATTATTCTTGCCGGAAAAGAAATTACCGATGATTACTTAACTCAGATTTTAAATGAATGTAAAAAAGCTGCCGAAATAGAGCCAAAAATTAACGTAACTTTTTTTGAAGGAATAACAATCGCAGCTTTTTTGGCATTTTCTAGAATTGAGGCCGATATTTTATTACTAGAAGTTGGTATGGGCGGAAGATTAGATGCTACTAATGTAATTTTAGATCCAATAGCAACTATTATCACTCCGATATCCAATGATCATCAAGAATTTTTAGGAAATTCGCTAGCAAAAATTGCCTTTGAAAAAGCTGGAATTATCAAAGAAGGTGTTCCTGTAATAATTGGTAAACAAAAAGATGAGGCTTTAAAAATTTTAACTCATATTGCTCAAAAGAAAAATTGCCCCCTCTACATTTTAGGAAGAGATTGGGACGTTACCGATGATGGTAATAAAATCAAAATGAATATCAATGATCACAAGCTAAAACTACCCCCACCAGCACTAGTAGGACGTCACCAAATAGAAAATGCCAGCACTGCGATTGCTGCAATTTTATCGCAAAACTCTCTTGAAGTCTCTGATCTCAATTTATTTCACGGTCTTAAACAAGTTAAGTGGCCAGCCAGGCTTGAAAAAATTAAATCTGGTAAACTAGTAAACAAATTAATTAAAAATTTTGATATTTACCTTGATGGTGGTCACAATGAAAATTCCTCTCAAGCCGTTAATAATTGGCTAATTAAAGAGAACATGAAATTGATTAAGCGAAATATTAAGCCACCACCGACTTATCTTGTATGCGCTATGCTTGAAAATAAAAATATTTTTCGCTTCCTAAAATATCTCTCAGGCAGTGTTGATTTTGT
>TARA_B110000259_G_scaffold82494_1_pt1 | contig 14258 bp, 13 predicted proteins | sample TARA_B110000259 | Tara Oceans TARA_B110000259 (sample SAMEA4397649) | marine metagenome | biome: Polar Biome; feature: [SRF] surface water layer (ENVO:00010504); material: water (ENVO:00002006), including particulate matter (ENVO:01000060) such as... | depth 5 m | reverse complement strand
CCACGGACCAGGTTAGTTGCAGCCTTCGCTGTACTAATAGAAGTATCAACCATACCTGCTGAGGTACCACCAATGATGCCCTCCGCTAATGCCTGGCGTGGATCAACTTCAAGTCCTTTGTCAGTTTTAACAGTAGAGCCGACCTGCTCACCGACACTTTGTGTGCCTTCAGTCACGCCCTCTATAAACATTCTTTTGATTTTACCAGTTGCACCTGGAGCGATAGCGTTGAGAGCGCCTACGCCTGCCGATGTGCCTGTAGCGTAGGTCCAGTCTTCTTTGTTAGGAGTTTCTCTACCGTTATTCTTAGCTCTTTCTAAAGCAATAGGACCGAGCTGCTGAGCAAACTCAAACATCATAGGACCTGCAAGTCCTCCTGCAATTGCTCCAGGGACATTACCCACGGCACCACCGACTGCAGCTCCCCCTGCTCTAGCTAAAAGTGAACCTGCAAACTGACCTGCTTGTTCAACGGCTGCTTTTGGTAAGTACCTGTAAGCAAAAGTTCCGTCCTTATCAGCATTCATGAATTGACCAGAAGCACTCTGCCCTGGACGCTCATCAACAGCACCTTTCAAGGATTCTCCTAGACCTTTTGCACCTAGAGCTTCTGCAGTTACACCCATGTTTTCTAAAGGTTGGTCTATACCACGCATGAATGCGTCACCGTAACCTTCAAATGCACCGTCTTTAGCTTTAGGCTGCGTAGCCTGATTACGTCTATGAGGAGCAACGCCTGAAGGATTAGCAGCCTGTGGAGCAACTTGGGAAGCTTGTCTTTCTTTTTTTAACATCTGACCTAAGCGTTGGGCTGCAGCAACATCACCTGCGTTATGGGCGTTAATAATGGCTTGTTGCAGCTGTGCAGACATAGAGTTACCTTAAAATTTAGGGGACTAGGGACGTATTTACTGTGAGTATTGGTCTACAAGAGCTTGGTCTTCGGGGCTATAGTTAGATGCACTACCGCCACCTTGCATGGCTCGTAGTTTCTTTCTTACACTAATGGCAGCCTCTCTTTTCTTATAAATCCAGTCTAACCAGACATCTTCGTCAGCACTCATACTTGGCATGGGGCGTTCAAAGGTCTCCATTTCTCTGTCAGAGATTGCACCCTTGGTCTTGGCCACGTTCTTAAGAATTTCATCGACCTTAAATTGGTCCATAGCTAATCTGGTGTAAGCTTCGGGATTACCTCTTAGGTTATCAATCCACTTCCCCATAAACCCATCATAGGGACCAGTTAGCTCATCACCTGCTGCAAATACATCCGCATATAACCTGTCCATCTCAGCTATTGAAGAGTCGTAGGTTCCAATGATTTCATCGAATTCAGCTGACTTTTTCTGTTGTTCTTTCTGAACCTTTTGTTGTTCCTGGAGGCGCAAGTTTTCTTGTTCTCTTTCTATGTCTTTGATTTCACCAGTTACAGTACCCATAGCTCCAACTTGAGCCATACCGCCTTGGGAACCTGCGTTCATAATGGCTCCACCATAGCGACCCATTTTCTCTGCAAAAGACATACCTGAGTTCTGCTTAGCTGCAGCTAGTGCAGTCGAGTCTCTGCGTCCACCAGTCTGTGCTTCAGGGTCTCCGGTAACCTCCTGAGCTGCTGCCAATCTTTGACCTGCAGGAGTCATAGCAAAGGCTGCTCGTTCCTGGTCAGTCATTGGTGCCATACCTACGCCCTCTCTTACAGGAGCAGGGACATGGGTTGCCCCAGGCATTACTGTGCCATCTGGCATAGTGTGAGTTGGAGCTGCTTGTTGAGGAGCAGCTGCTTGTTGGGTAGCAACTTCTACTGGAGACTGCTGCTGCCCACTCTGACTCCCTGCCAATTGACCTAAGATACCTTTCGCTCCATCCATGAACCGTTGACCAGGCGTAGGGCCTTGCCTTGGGTTTACCTGGGTACCTGGAGGGATATCTGTAGTTGGCAGAGGATTCGTGTTTAATACCGGGTTGGCTGCAGCATAAGCGTCTTGTGTAGCCTGTATCTGCTGTTGAGCCAGGATACCGTCAGGGCTTTTGTGCGCGTTTTTGAGTCTGTCCATCTTCTCAAAGTAGGCAGGAGTGCCGTAAGGAGGATTGTTGTAATCTGGATACATTTTAGCCACCTCCAAAGTTCATACCGGCAGAGAAACCAGAACTCATGCCACCCAGGGTTGACATTAAGGTGTTGGGCTTCTCAGGAGTATCACCTGGCGTAGTGTTGTAGACAGCATTATTTAAGATACCACCTTGGTACTTGATATTCTGGTCAAGAGCAAAGTCTCTCTGGTTTTCATAGCGGTTACGTTGGTCATTTAAGTAACCCTGCTGATAACCCATAAAGTTGTTTCCTGCACCTGTCATCATGTTGCCGAACTGGTTCATTGCATTAATGCCCTGACCGTAGCCTTGCTGAAGACCCTGGTTAGCTCTCATTTGGTCGGCAAACTGTTGGTTCTGCTGATTTACGGACTGACCCATGAGGTTCTGCTGTATTCCTGCAGTTACATCGGCTTTTCTATCGTCATAACCACGGTTCGCAATAGCATCTGCCATTCCTGCTCTTGAGGAATTCATGTTCCCACCCCCAGAGGAGGTCATATTTATACCTGGTAGCGTCTGTTCTGTTAATTGTCTTTTGTCATCACGCATAGCCGCATTAACTAAACCACCACTATTGGCAATCGCGTAGTCTTGGGCCTGCTGCATACGGTCTGCTCCACCTTGTTCGTAGAGGTCAGCGTAATTGTTAGCAAAACCTTGGCCTTGCTGCATAACATCGAATGCACCCTGGCCCCCCATCGCTCCCATACCACCCATGTAGTGGTTTCCTGCTTGGAAGTAGGGATTCTGGTCTGCGTATGTTTGACCTTGGTACGCACCTTGGTCAAGAGAGTCGTTCAAAGCACCTTCAGCTCTGTCATAACTCCTTTGAATGTAAGGTTTAGAAAAGTTATACCCTTCCATGCGATCTGTACGGTCTTGTTCAATACTTGACCTGCGCTCTTTTGCTGACTTGCGTCCTGCAATACCGCCTATTGCAGAGCCTATGATTGCTGCTTCGATACCCATGTTAATTTTCCTGTGTTATGTAGATGTCTCTCGTACAACCATCGAGACACAGCCTGGTTTCTAAGTATTTAAACCCAAGCATGGTTATAAATTTGAGGTGCTTACTGTCGTGGATTTCATGGAGAGCAAACAAAGGTGTTTGACGCAGTGCTGACAAAACTTTTAAGCCAGTCTGCAGGTCTGATTTGACTGATCTGTTGTAACGGTAGACATCACAATGTAAAAACGTGTGTTCCTGGTGTTGGTCGTAATACGCTGTGAAATCATCAGTCTCTATCACTACAGTTTTCATCCTAAGCCTCGCTTTTAAGCACCAGTCTGTGCGCTTAACTGAGTCTCTAAATTGAAATTTGAAGTATTGAGAGTGGTAGCACTCAAAGTGTAAGTGGTAGACCCAGACCCAGTGTCTGTGTCATACCAATTTGCACTTAAATGTCCAAAAGCTACAAAAGGTTCACCATAGCTGTTACTACCGTTTATAAAAGTCCCAGATACTGTCCAAGTCTTTATTGTGGTAGAGCCTCTTTTAAGAGTCACAGTGACAGGCCAAGGGTCGCCCGGTTGATTAGTTGCTGAAGGCCACTTTTTAGCCAAAGACCAATTAGCTCCTATAACGACATTTCCGTTAGCTACTCTAGTGACTGTTACGGAGGCATCTGTATTACCAGTTTGAGTGTCAACCACCACAGGGTCAGGTATTCCCGGAGCGCCTGTCACTACTAACTCACCATTAACTACCGATAGGTATGAGCCATCTAGTTTGATCCTGTCAGCACTTAACTCTCCTGCAATTATTGAATCTGCGGTTAGCTTTACGCCAGTACCTAGACTTACAACATTGTTAGAATAAGTAAAAGCAGCAAGTCCAGACTGATTAGCTCCCCCATCAGGGTCTATGAGCTTAAACTCATCAGCCATTATTTTAAAAGAGCCTGTAGTACCATCGTTGTTTTGTTCAAAACCAGTGACATAACCATTAACGTCTAGCTTCACACCATACTTGGCTTCTAAATCTGCAATACCGTTAGCCGCAGTAGCATCAGCAGTTGCTCTTGTAGAGGCTTCTGTTGTTACCGCTGCGGATACACCACTTACTGTGGAAGTTAGAGTCGTAATATCTGAGGCCAATGCAGTATCAGCGTTTGCTCTTGCTGTAGTCTCCGCAGTGATTGCTGAAGTATTATTTCCTACAGTAGTAGTTAGCGCAGTGATGTCTGAGGCCAAAGAACTATCTGCATTGGTTCTTGCTGTCTGCTCACTAGTGATTGCTGAAGTGTTATTACCTACAGTAGTAGCCAAACTTGTAATATCAGAGGCTAAGGAAGAGTCAGCATTGGTTCTTGCTGTAGTTTCAGCTACAACAGCCGCAGTGTTCTCACCTACCGTAGTAGTTAATGCAGTGATGTCACTAGCTATAGAAGTATCTGCTGATGTTCTAGCAGAAGCTTCGCTAACGATAGCCGCAGCATTTTCACCTACAGTTGTAGTCAACGCTGTTATGTCTGACGCTAAAGAAGTATCAGCATTAGTTCTTGCTGTTTGCTCACTAGTAATAGCAGCCGTGTTATTACCTACGGTGGTCGCCAAAGAAGTAATGTCTGAAGCTAGGGAAGTATCTGCATCCGACCTAGCTGTAGATTCACTTGTTATGGCTGCTGTGTTGTCACCTACAGTAGTAGTCAATGCCGTAATGTCAGAAGCAATAGAGTTGTCAGCAGTCGTTCTAGCAGAAGTCTCTGCCACTATTGCTGAAGTATTAGTCCCTACTGTAGTGGTAAGGCTTGTAATACTGGCCGCTAATGAACCATCAGCATTTGCCCTAGCATTAGATTCAGTTTGAATAGCCGCAGTGTTCGTACCGACAGTGGCTGCTAGTCCAGTAATGTCTGTGGCAAGCGCAGAATCTGCGGTAGTCCTAGCTGTAGATTCACTGGTTATTGCTGCAGTGTTATTGCCTACAGTAGTAGTCAAAGCTGTGATGTCAGAAGCTAGGGAAGTATCTTCTGTAGTTCTAGCAGAAGTCTCTGCCACTATCGCTGCTGTGTTAGTACCTACCGTAGCCACTAAAGCAGTCAAGTCTGAAGCAATACTAGCGTCTGCTGTAGTTCTAGCAGTAGACTCAGTAGTTATAGCTGCTGTGTTGTTACCTACAGTGGTAGCTAAAGAAGTAATGTCACTGGCAAGTGAACTATCTGCTGTGGTACGTGCTGAAGTTTCACTCACGATTGCTGCTGTGTTATTACCTACAGTTGTCGTGAGTGCCGTGATGTCACTAGCTATAGAAGAGTCTGCACTAGACCTTGCTGTAGTCTCAGCTACTATTGCTGAAGTGTTATCTCCCACAGTAGTAGTTAAAGCCGTTAAATCTGAGGCAATACTAGAATCTGCATTAGAACGTGCTGTACTTTCGCTAGTAATAGCGGCAGTGTTTCCACTAACCGTAGTTGCCAGAGATGTAATGTCACTAGCAAGGGAAGTGTCTGCTGTAGTTCTTGCGGTAGTCTCTGCTACCACAGCCGCAGCATTTGCCCCGACTGTAGCAGTCAACGCTGTAATGTCGGATGCCAAAGAAGTATCTGCTGTTGTTCTGGCAGAAGACTCTGAAGATATTGCAGCAGCATTATTACCTACTGTTGTAGTCAAGGCAGTAATATCTGAAGCTAAAGAAGTATCTGCCGTTGTTCTAGCTGTTGTCTCTGCTGATACAGCCGCAGTGTTATTGCCTACTGTGGTAGTCAAAGCAGTAATATCTGAAGCTAAAGAAGTATCTGCATTAGTTCTAGCTGTGGATTCTGTAACTATGGCTGCTGCATTTGTACCAACTGTCGTAGTAAGCGCAGTAATGTCAGACGCTAAAGAAGTATCGGCAGTAGCTCTTGCTGTTTGTTCGCTACTGATAGCTGAAGTATTCCCACTGACCGTAGCGGTCAAAGCGGTTACTGTGCTAGAGATAGCAGTATCTTGAGTAGCTCTGACACTGGACTCTGTTGCAATAGCTGCCGCATTGACTTGGGTAGCATTGTTTCCTGCGGCATTATTTACAGTAGCAATCATGTTGTTGACTTGCGTACTTAAGGCACTAATGTCATTAGTTCTTGCGGTAGTCTCTGCCGATATAGAAGCTGCATTAGCTCCTGTAGACGTTTGTATAGCTGTTAATCTAGTACCTAAAGATTCTGTGGCACTTACCTTTGCTGTTGTTGTGTCTAGTACAAACGCATCTCCTGCACCATTGGTTGCCCCAAGTAGCGATAGAGTTGTTGTTATTGCAGTGTCCCCTGCGATTCTCTGGCTAGATTCATTAGTAAACAAAGTATCTAAACCAGTACCAGAGAACGACCCTGCAAGAATGTCACTAATAGCAGAGGCTCTAGCAGTAGATTCAGCAAGGATATCAGTAGCTAATCCATCAGTAATAGAAGTAGCCGATGTCGCATTAGCTGCAATTGTTGCCGTTAGGCCATTAGCGGTAGATAAGATGTCAGCCGCAAGGGAATCAGTGACAGTAGTGGCACTGGTAGCATTAGCCGCGATAGTGGCAGCAAGGCCATTAGTGACTGAGGTTACACTGGTAGCATTATCAGTAATAGACGTAGCTAGGCCGTCAGTGACTGAGGTTATACTAGTAGCATTGTCTGTAATAGTGGTTGCTAGGCCATCAGTGACTGCGGTAATCGTAGCAGCACTGGCTACGATGGCCGCTGCTGAAGTTGCTTCGCTAGTTGCTATAGCCGCTGCTGAAGTTGCTTCGCTAGTTGCTATGGCTGCTGTGGTATTAGCATTGACATTAGTGCCACCACTCTCTGCTAATGTATTAGTAGTGTCAGCCGCTTCTTTCTGAGTGAGTAGCGCATTCTCAATACGTTGAAGTTCATCGTCTAAGTATCTTGCATCGGGTGTCGTAGGTAACCCGATTCTTTTAGACTTTTTAAGTACAGGTTTAACGTGTCTCTTGTAACCAAGTATAGGTAGCTGCGCCATTCACTACCTCCTACCAGTTGTGAGTACATCTGCGTCAAAGCCTAGGAAACTAAAGTCCTTTGTGTCTACTACCGACATCTTGTATGACAAGTAGCGACCAGAGGCTCTAGTATCTATTTTGTAATCTGTAGCACCATCAAAGGTAATATCAGAGCCATAAGTTGGGGTGTCTCCTAAGAGGTCAGAAGAACCAAAGGTAAATACAAACTGCTTATTAGAGTTCTGGGTGTCTACCTGGGGAACTATCTTAGATATCACTTTGTAGCCACTAAGAGGAGATATTTCATCCAGGTCTATACCGACTCTTTCGACAAGGGGACTCTTGTTAGCCGTAGTATCCAAAGGAAACGATAGGCTTCCTGAGTCACTTAAGTCCAATCCAAAGAGCTTGTCTGAGGCTAATCCATCTGTACTAGAGGACTCACCTACAAAGAGACTATGGTAGTCATAGCCTGCTTCTTGGGTGTAGTAGCTACCCCCTAGATCGTATGTAGACGTAGTGGTCGCATAGGTAGCCGTAGAGCTAATTGTACCTATGGTAGAGCTAGAGACATTCGGTAAATCCATGAATGACCACGTTTGGCTCTTGTAGTTAAATACAGCCGCCCTGTTACATCGGTCACCATTAGTGTATTCAGCCATATCGTCACCCGATACATAGCAGAACATCACTTCATCTAACTCAGGATTATGGTGTACAAAACATCTATCACTTTTGGCGGTGTTTAGACCACCAAAGATATAAGTCTTAACTCTTTCATCACAGATAGACTGCCTGGTGTGTGTGTCATGGATATAGATATCATCGTGGTCAAAGACATAGTGTGCGCCCTCAACCTCTGCAATACAGTTCTGGTTGATAACACCACAGTCACTAAAGAGTTTCCTGAAGTTGTGTATGAACGTACCACCCACAAACTCCATGAGCCATACCTGGTCTTTAGAGTAGATGATGAAGTTAGTACCTAGTGTCATACCGTCAACAATAGCTGTCTTCATTTGAACTATGTCATTAAAGCCTGCTGACTTAGTAGTGTCTGAGGCATCCCAAGAATCGGGCACTGAGTTCGCCAAAGCTAAGTTACTGAAGCGTACTCTGGAGGGGTAGCTTGTGCTGCCTTCCGTTGTATTCAACGCTATCAAGAAGTCACCATACGCTCTTAGGGATGCTGTACGCCAGGTACTATCCCAGTTGGGTAGAGTAGCAAAGGATGTACCACCGTTAGCCATGTACACAGGTACTTTGTCTACACGATTAATGTAGGCTATATCAGCCAAGTTAGTACCAGTGAATGGGGTACCCTTAGATGAGGTGGTCGATAGAACCCCGATCCTAGTAACGATGTTACCATTGGCGTATGCCTTGATATCAAAGGTATCTGAGACTAGAGCTATAGAGGCAAAGCTGCCACTAGCATTAGACGGAATAGCATAGGTAAATCTAGGGCTAAACCCAAGAGACTCTTTAATCTTACGAAACACTGGTGACCGCCCTACCTTACCCTCATCAAACCTGACGTTCTTAGCTTTAGTAAAAGCATTTGTCGGGAGAGATGCAGGACGTATATCTGTCACTACGCCTACGCTACCGACATCTCTGACAGGGAGTATCTGTCCCATATTGTGTTCCTTAAGTTATACATTGCTTCTTATACTGTACGTTTCCACATATAGACAACGACATAGGGCTGTAAGTTGTTGTGTGCCCCACCATCCCCAGTAGCCGCTGTAGTACCGGAGGCACTAGCAGATAATGCTCCACCACCTGTACGGTTGTTAGAGCCAGAGGTTGTCTGGTGGGCAGTAAATCCGTGTGTATGACTAGGTATCTCCGCAATAGACAACGTGTGAGTCTTAGCACCCCCTAGTAATACAGAGCTACCATCTCCAGAAGGAGCAACAAAGTCAGTATCTGGTTCAGCCGCATCATCATGGCCTACCATTACTCTACCTTGTCCAAAGGATACCCAAGTACCACCAAAGACTGTTGCAGGACTACCACTAGTTATTGCTGTGTAGATAGCCCCTACCGGGTAGATAGAGTCAAGGGCTGCTGACTTCACTAAGCCCCATACCTCTACAGCAGTAATACCTGTAGACAGGACAGGAGTCACTTCACCCTCGCTATCTGTGGCTGTAGTAATCGCAGGTGCTACAGGCTCAGTGATACCAATTAGTGTCTTGACCTTGTCTGCAGTGATGCCTGTGTTAAAGGTGACATCGGTACCATCAGATACTAGTGCAGTCTTAGTGTTTAAATCTGTGGGTGTCGCAGTGACTGCTGCATCTACGTTGGGGAAGGTAGCCTTAATCGTAGACTTCAATAGTTTTAGGTGTTCATCAGCCTGCGATAGGGCATCTGTAGCAGCAGGGTTAGCAACTACTAGACTATCAATGTATGTCCCGGTTTCAAGTGCCATTGGGGGGTAATCCTGTGTGTGTTCGGTGGTAAGAATAAGAGGTACTAGAGTGGTACTAGGGTACTAGAGTGGTACTAGAGTGGTACTAGGGGGAAACTCTGGTTAAAGAAGGCAGACAACAACAACAACAAGTCGACCCTTTAGCTCTCTTTTTGAAGTCCATATACCATTAGACCCATTGGGGGTCATTTAGATAGCCAGGAGTCCCTGGAATCATAGACATTTATCCATATATGCTCTGTGTCCCAGGTACTAAGGGCGATCGATATGTTATCGACCTCCAGTAGATGTGTTCGGTACCTGTCACATAGGACATTTGTGACTTATAGAAAAATATATTGGACTAAGGGTCTTTCTTTTGGTTGAAAATAGGGATGTAAACCCAAGTCCACCCAAGCTCCCTCATGACTCCCTCAAGTCCTCTCAGGCTCACCCTAAGCTCATCTAAGCTACTTGGGTTAACCCAGGTAATCTCAGGCATCAAGCGTGTACATAAGGCTCAGCAGTCCACCAGGATACGATTGAGGGGAGACCGATGTCACCCGGTGGACTACTGAGAACTAATAGGTATTACAATAGACATTACAGTGTATACATATGAAGTAAACCACGACGGTAGAACCCCCTGTGTATCTCTAAAGGGTGGACACAATAGAATTAGGAGTACTTAGGGTATTGAGTAACCCTTATAGGTAGGTCGACATACAGTCGATTGACTTGTGATTGTATATGTAAAGGAGTATCGTGCGGACTTGTATCGGAGGGGCAGGAAGCACTCCTCGTCAGTCTTGTTACTGACATTCAAGGAGGCTCCTGTTCCTCCGGTACACTCACTACCACTAATTTTACTAGTACTAAAAGTTGGTAGGTCAACGATAGTACACACGTATATCATCTTTGCATAGCCTTGATAACATCTAATCATTCGTATAGTCAGCTGTACGGTCATATAATGAGTTCCTGTAATTAACTAACCAGGAACCCACGATACTTATGCTCTACATGATTGCCTTCACCTTACTTGCTTTAACTCTTATTAGCTTCGACAGTATTAACAATTAGTTTATCTAAATACCACTTAGCTTTCTCTAGGTCCTGGGTAACAGGTACGTTACCTGGGTCCTTGAGACCTAGCCTCCAAAGATACTTAATAATACATCCACGTAAATAACCGTTGAACTCATCAGAAGACATCGCTGATTCCATAGCATCGATACACTCGATTGAACCGTTAGTGTAATGGCTTGGGTTGATGGGTGTCTCTTTCTCTTGCTCTTCAGCTACCAGGTCCTCATACGGTTTGATGATGGCGGGGTGAGCCATCCTTAGTTTGTCCCATTCTTCTGGGGATGCTGAGTTGATACCTAAGTAACCAGTCATTTCTTGTTATCCTTGTCAGTGATTATAATGAGGCAATGGATAAGAGTGGCTGCCACAAAGAGTAGGAAGAAGCTAGTTGCTAGTAAGTCCACGAGTGTTTCCATTAGTCTTTCCCCTGTGTTGGATACATCAATTCGATATGATAAGCAGACCTGGCTCTATCCAAGCCACCATCAGCCACCTGTAGTGCTGCATACGCTGCCTTACGGTCGGCTCTAGCTCTGTCTACATCTCTTCCTAACTGCTCCAAGCTTGGACGCATGTCACTAAAGTGCGACTTACTTAACAATGAATCACCTAATGATTTCATGAGTTGTCTCCTGATAATATTCGTTGTTTAGTTTCAAAGTTACGACCATTAGTTCGAGACATCGCCTTCTTGTAGGCTTCTCTACCAGTCGTATGGTGTCGTGGTTTGTATTGCAGTCCATCCTCTAGTCCTGCGTAGTAATTCGTACAGGTCTCTGTTATCTGTCTCTCGTCCAATAGCTTTCGAGGCTTAGTCAGCTGCAGGTTCTCTCTCCAGGTTAAAATCATCAGTTACACCTCACATTCCTGACAAGCAGCAAACTTCTGCCACTCGTCCTGGGTGATACCACTGATTAAATACTCACGGTCTTCAGCACTAAGGTCTGGACACACTGTCTGTATCAGCTCACCGTTAGCGTGGCGTTTAAGTTGTTCCTGGGTGACATTGATGTCTCTTGTATGAGTGACACCAGTCAACAGCGATACTTTAGGCACTATCATCGTCCTGGCTCCCACATGTTTATAGTTTCTGCATCCCAGTTCCAATCACAGCTCCTAAGTATCCTGGCGCAGCGACTCTGGACTATTGCATCCTCCCTGGTTAACCCGGCCTTAAGATAAGCCTGGTGTACCTGGTCCCAACTAGGATGATTGCCTAAGATGCCTTCAGCTTTCTTTGGACCTATGCCTTTGATGCCGTCATAGCAATCGGTTGAGTCACCAGTCAGGCATTGCGTCAAGAAGTAGTGGTCGGCCTCTTCCTTAGTCACTGTTGTTAACTCCTGAGACATAGGTCTGTAGAGCTTCCCTGGAATTGTTTTCATGTCTTTATCATCAGACACAATACAAGTGGGGTGGGTGTCGGCTGACTGAAGGATACCCATGATGTCATCAGCTTCCAGTGTGTCCTGGACATGGCATCTGTAGGTCTCTTGGGCCCAACCTACCAGGTACTTGTAACCTACTGGCTTCCTAGTCTTCTTGCGGCCTCCTTTATAGGTAGGCAACACGGTCTTTCTGAAGTTTTCACCTGTCGTAAAAAGGATAATCATTTCTTGCGTATCTAGACGGCTTTTGAAATCCTGTAAGCGACGATGAAACATCTTCTTGGCAGCATCTACATTGGTAGTTAGGGACCAAACGTCTTCCCCCCAGTCCACCTCTTCTTCACAGGCTGCAGCTGCTTGGTACAAGTACAAGTCACCATCAATCAGTAACGTAGTCTTATCTTTACAGAAGCTCTTCAATACGTTCATTGATACCCTCCAGGAACTCTTCGCCTTCATCAGTTATTAGCCACCGCTTACCAAAGGTTTCATAGTCAACCTCAGTGGTTATGAGACCAGTACTAGCAGCCACAGCAATAAAGAAGGCTGCTTGCCTACTAAAGTTACTTTTGACTGTGAAGGGGCTTCGTTGGGCTTTATCCAGGACAACATGGAAAGCCATGAGTTGGTCTAAATCGTTGTGGAAGTCTTTCGACTCAGTGTGTTTCGCACCAGGTGCGTCCCACGGCATAGTCTGCTTCGATTGGGAGTTTTTTACTGATTCCGAAATGGTCTCCTGCTTCTTGAGCCATTCGCTTAAGTATGTCACCGACATTGTGTGCTACCTCTAGGGTTCTACAGGCAATCTGGAGTTCGTCGTGTACCCAAGCAACTATTAGGGCATCGTTCTCCAGGTTCTGTGCTTTAATCTCCTGGTCAACTAAGGCTAACCACTGCTTACATAGCAGTGCTCCTGCTGACTGAAGGAGTTGTGAAAGACATTTATGCTCTGACCTAATGAACAGCTTTCTGCCGTCCAAACCTTTGAGGTAACCGCGCTTGTATGCTTGACTTAATTCGTTCTTAAGAGATTTGAAACTAGGGATGTTCTTATCGAACTCAGCTTTAAGTCTCTTACCTTCCTTAGCTGAGCCACCCACGATTTTACCAATGAGGGCATCACCTCCACCGTACAAAAGGCTATAGCTAAATGTTTTTGCACTGTCCCTTGTAGGAAGTCCTGCACTCTTCTGTACATAGCTGTGGATGTCACCTTCCATGATTTGCTCTGCATAAGCACCACCGTCTTCTAGGAAGAACGCCAGGCACCTAAGCTCCAACTGAGATAAATCTCCACCACAGAGGTGCCATCCTTGAGGCACAGTGAACAGCTCTCTCATAGGTTTACCGTAAGCTGCCCTGGCTGACACTGTCTGGGCAACATTAGGATTACGATGGGATGCACGGCCTGAGACTGTACCTCCAGAGACAATGGTATGCCGCAGCTTACCGTCTGACCCCACTAACTTTAGCCAGGCTTGGCTACCCTCCGCTAACTGTGCAATTCTCTTCTGTACTAGCATGAACCGGGAGAGCTTCTTAGCTTCAGGATATGGCAGTTGAGCCAACACAGTCTCGTCTACCTTAGCCTCACCACTGGGGGTGAATGACTTAGGTTTCCAACCATACTTCTTAACCAGGCACAGGTGGATATGCTTACGACTGTTAGGGTTAAACTCAATGACTTTGACCTTCGTAAAAGGCTCACCTTTGACGTATCCCCTGGTCTTGTTGTTAGACTTAGGAACGAACTCAGTATGGACCTCCCACGGCTCAAACAGCTCATAAAGCTCCTTCTCAAGCTCTATCCTGACAGTCGCTAACTCGACGTATAAAGACTCTGCCGCCTTGACATCAAAGGTCCAACCGTTGTTGCCTACTCGATAGCATATTTCAGCTAACTCATGCTCCAGGTCCAGAGACTCTTGGGAGAAACCCTGGGCCATCTTCATCAGCTTCTTGTACAACTGGTAGGTTACATGGACATCTTGCTTACAGTACTCAAGCATCTCTGGGTTGCAGGTTTCCCAACCACCGTCATAGTCGCCCTTCATAGTGCCCATTCGTAGGCCCCAGGCTTTTAGTGCATGGCTGCCAAACATTCTGCGTTGGAACCCTTCAGGTAACCCCAGGGAGGTTGCATCGTCGTTCTGCAAGTCTGCAGCGACTAAGCGGCTAATGACCAAGGTATCTGTCACTTTACCTTTAGGCTTCCAGGACGGATAAACCTTTTGTAGTGCAGGGATGTCGAATGAAATGATGTTGTGACCTATGATTTCATCATCTTCAGCAAGTAGGTCCAGGGCTTCATTGATGCCATCAGTACCGTGGTAAATCT
>TARA_B110000259_G_scaffold53759_1_pt1 | contig 14280 bp, 16 predicted proteins | sample TARA_B110000259 | Tara Oceans TARA_B110000259 (sample SAMEA4397649) | marine metagenome | biome: Polar Biome; feature: [SRF] surface water layer (ENVO:00010504); material: water (ENVO:00002006), including particulate matter (ENVO:01000060) such as... | depth 5 m | reverse complement strand
AATTATCATATCCTTCTATATTTTTCCAAATTTCTTCGCTCATTATAATATGTATGATTATATATTTAAATTAAATCAATTTTTATTTTAATTTTATTTGTTTAGAGACTTGGGTTATGTATTGGAGAGATTATAACAAATTAGTCTCTTTTATTATATATATTATGATTTCATAGTTTATTATGGTGCTTTGGTTATTTTAAATTGATTGGTTTGTAATTGCTTGGTAAATTTAAATTTTTCAGAGTTTTGACGGCGTCTCTCCAGATTACATTTTAGACATGAAATAATTGTATTATCACAAGAATGTTCATCATAATTATTCAATCTATCCAAAGTCCATTGATTGGAATCTCTAACTTTATCAAATAATATAAACATATTATTATTGCAATAATAACATTTCAATTTAGAATAGAATATTTTTTCTATAACTTCGTCTAACGTGATAATATTAGTTTGTTCGTGTAATGTCTTTTTAATATCTTGCTGTTTGTATGAAGAAATCTTTGATTTAAGTTCATTAATCACAAATTTGCGTTCAGGATAATCAATATCAAGAAATAGTTTATTAATTAACTCAAGTTGATAATTGTGATTGTTTATATTTTGAATAATATTTTGAGACATGTCTTTGGAGAGAATGGTAAATCTCTCTCGTGTTTTGGGGGGTGGTTTAGCGTTGATGGGGGCAATTTGTTTGGTAGTAAAATTGATAGACTTCATAATGAATATATATATATAATTGTTTTAAGTTAAAAAGAATTATAGAATTATAAGTTTATGTTATAAGTATAATTATAAAAACTATATAAACTTATAACATCATTATATATAAGATGATTATGAATATTAAATCTACGGACACCAGCCATAATGTGGTTTTGGTTGATAAAAAATCTAAAAAAGACGAACGAAGTGATAATTGCCAGGAACTAAAAAATATAGCATATAAGACGATGTTATTAAATGGTAATGATATAAATCCAAAACATCAAGATATGTCGGATACAAATAATTTGAAGATTTCAAATTTTTTAACAAACGAATCAAAGGCAAATAAAAAAGAAACTTGGTCTAAATTAGATAAAACCCAAAAAATCATACATTTAAATAATTATGCTGATTTTCTGACAGAACAAAATAACCAGACAGAAGAACAAAATCAAATTTTAAAGAAATATTTAATACGTAGTTTAGATCGTAAATGTTTAATTAAAACAAAAGAAGTAATTTATGATAAAGAAAATAACAAAATTATTAACATTCCATTTTTATTTTTTGTAGAGGATAAACAAGTATATATACTAAAGAAAGACGATAAACATGTATCTACTATCAAATCGCTGCCGACAGAAAAAAAAGGTAAGCCAAAAACGATTAAGATACTCGATTGAAATATATTTTGAAATATATATTTAAATAAAATTGATTTTAAAATATTATTATTTTATTAATAATAATATTATTTACAATGACAAAATATTATGCTGTTGCCCGTGGTCGTAAAACAGGTATTTTCATATTGTGGAATGATTGTAAAGAACAAGTGATTGGTTATAAAAATGCTGCATATAAAAAGTTTGATACCAAAGAAGAAGCAGAAAATTATATTCAATCATTTGCTATAGAAGTCGAAGAGACTGATATTTTAGATGTAGATTATTATGTTTATACCGATGGAGCTTGTTCTAATAATGGTCGAGAAAATGCGAAAGCAGGAATTGGAATATTTTTCGGCATAAATGACAAGCGTAATTTATCACGCAAATTAGACGGAAAGCAAACCAATAATGTTGCAGAACTACAAGCTATAATAGAAACATATAATATTATCAAAGATGATATATTCGCTGGTAAAAAAATTACTATTGTTTCTGATTCAGAGTATGCTATCAATTGTGCTCTTATATACGGTAAGAAATGTGATAAAGTAAATTATATGAATAATGAATTAGTAAAAACAATATACGAGCTATATAAGGATAAAGATAATATCAAATTTCTTCATGTCAAAGCACATACAAAAAAAACAGATATACATTCTATTGGTAATGATAATGCTGATAAATTGGCCAATATTGCAATTGGATTAGAAACCTGTCCGTATAATTGACTATTCGCATCAATTTTTAAATTGAATAATTTTTTTACTCTAATGCTTTAAAATTACAATCATACTCATATAAAACTTTACAAATAAATCTATCGTAGGAAGACCATTCTTGATTAGAAATTAAAGATAGAAATTTAATATGATTTGTTTCATATAAATAATAGATTGTTCCAGGTGCCTTTTTAAAATTACAAGAGATTTCATTTATTTCACTTGTTAGTTGATGGTTATTGCAAATTTCAATTGCTTGATTTTGTAAATAAGATATTTGCTTGGCGATTAATTCTAATTTACCATAGTTACTATAATCTTTTTTTATATTTGAGAGAGCATTTTGATTATTAGAATAATCATCAATATTAATCATTTTAAAAAGTCGGGTTAGGTTGTCCTTATTGAGATTGGAGAGAGCCATTAATTTTATAATATTAATTGTTTTTAATTTAAAATTGATAAGATTAATATAATTTAATGTATTTGATAAATAATATAAATCAAATACATACTTATATATATATATGTCGGACATCAAAAAATACGGTAATTATTTGAAGTATGTTTTGAATAAATACGATGTTGCTAACTTGGAGGTAGATTTATTGTTGCAAATAACCAACACGATGTTGGAATTTATCGAAGATAATATTTTACAGGTAATCCACACCGATTTATATGATAGTATGTATGATTATACATTTGAACTAATGGCGGGTGATTATATTTATACGCATATATTCGAAGATATGTATAAATTGTCTAATGCCGAGAGTTTAAAAATGCTTACTGATTATGTAAATATGGGCATTACATTAATATCTAAATATGTGATGCCTTATCGGTCATATACCAGAACATATATTAGAAATGTTGCTATTGATTTCGTTAAGGTGGATGCTAAAATTAAAAAACTAACTGATGTTATTCAACCAGAACAAAGAACCGATGAATGGTATATTTTTAGGAATTCTACATTAACAGCATCAAATATTTGGAAAGTGTTTGGAACTGAGGCCAGTCAATCACAGTTGATTTTAGAGAAATGCGAACCTATGAATATTAACAAATTCAAGGTTACGAACACAAACAGTCCGATGCATTGGGGTCAAAAGTTTGAACCAGTATCAAATATGTATTATGAATACATCAATAATACAACTGTTACGGAATTTGGGTGTATTCCTCATCCTGAATTTAGTTATATTGCCGCATCACCAGACGGAATTGTATGTGACCGCAATTCAAAATTATATGGGCGGATGATAGAAATTAAGAACGTAGTATCGAGGGTAATTACTGGTATTCCTAAAAAAGAATACTGGGTTCAAATGCAATTACAGATGGAGGTTTGTGATCTAAACGAATGTGATTTTCTGGAAACCAAATTTTTAGAGTATGATACAGTAGAAGATTATCAAAACGACAACGAGATTGAATATAAAGGAGTTATGCTTCAGTATTTAAAGGATGAGGCACCATATTATGTATATGCTCCGTTTATGCTTACAGATTTAAATTCGGACGAGTATAAAAAGTGGGATGTGCATCAACAATATATGAATAAAGATATGGAGTTAATCAAGACTATCTACTGGAAACTGGTAAAAATTAGTTGTGTATTGGTGTTAAGAAATAAACTATGGTTTAAAAAAATCCAACCGATGGTAGAAGTGTTTTGGAATAAATTAGTGAATGAGCGAGAAACGGGAAGCTATAAACAGCGTATAAAAAACAAGCGTAAATATGAAATTGAAGATGAAAAAGGACGCAGTGATTTTCCAAAGCCAGGGTGTCTTGTAAATGTGGAATTGTTCAAGACTGAGAACCAGACATTAGCAAATATATCCCTACCAGATGTTGAGCCTGTAAAAATTGATACCGTAATTACCAAACAAGCATTACCGAAAGGGAAATGTTTGATTCAATTATAAAAGTATCAAAATATTAGAGTTAAAATATTTTTTTTTAAAATATATTTTAAAACGATTTAAAATTAAATAACCAATAATATTAAGATAGATTGATGGCACATAATAAGACAAGCGTTATGGACATGCACGTAATTAAGCGTTCGGGTAAAAAAGAAGTTATCTCGTTTGATAAAATTTTAAAACGCATCAAAACCACTGGTAAGGGTCTGGAACTAAAAAATGTAATTTACGGACAACTATCAATGAAGGTTATCGACCAACTAAAAGATAATATTAGTACAACAGATATTGATGAATTAACCGCTCAACAATGTGCTTCTATGGCGTCGCAACATCCAGATTATACAAAATTAGCAAGTGCGATAACCGTTTCAAATCTACATAAAAACACAGATGCTTCATTTTACGGAACAGTAAAAAAACTTTATGATTTCAGCGATGTTAATGACAATAAATATAAACTAATTCACGACGATGTGATGGCGACTGTAGAAAAATATCAGCTAGAGTTTGATGAAATGATTGATTATAATCGTGACTTTCTTTTTGATTATTTCGGTTTTAAAACACTGGAACGGGCATACCTTCTGCGAATTGATGGCGAGATTGTAGAGCGTCCTCAGCATATGTGGATGAGGGTATCGATATGTATTCATGGGTCTAATCTTGAGAAGATTAAGGAGACTTATGATTATATGTCTAACAAGTATTTTATCCATGCCACACCAACACTATTTAATGCTGGGACACCACGACCACAATTAAGTTCATGTTATCTACTATCTATGGAAGATGATTCTATTGAGGGTATTTTCAATACAGTAAAAGAATGTGCCCAAATTTCAAAATGGTCGGGCGGTATTGGACTGCACATTCATAATGTTCGCTCATCTGGTTCGCATATTCGGGGAACCAACGGTACTTCAAACGGTATTATTCCAATGTTGGGTGTCTTTAATAAGACCGCTCGGTATGTAGATCAGGGTGGTAAGAGGAATGGTAGTTTTGCGATGTATCTGGAACCACATCATCCTGATATTGAGGAATTCTTAGAACTACGGAAGAATCACGGCGACGAGGAGTCAAAGGCAAGGGATCTTTTCTATGCTATTTGGGCGAGTGATGTATTTATGGAGAGGGTAATTGGTAATAAGATTTGGTCTCTGTTTTGTCCTGATAAGTGCCCTGGACTGAGTGATTGTTATGGAGAGGAATTCCGGACACTGTATATGAAATACGAGGATGAGGGGAAATACAACAAGCAAATTAATGCTCGTGACCTATGGCTAAAAATTCTTGACGCCCAAATGGAGACAGGAACTCCATATATTCTATACAAGGATGCTTGTAATAGTAAATCTAACCAGAAGAATTTAGGCACTATCAAAAGTTCTAACCTGTGCTGTGAGATTGTAGAATACAGCGACGATAAAGAGACAGCAGTATGTAATCTGGCATCTATTGGTCTTGGTATGTTTGTAAATGAAGATAAAACATTTGATTATGTTAAATTAGCGGCAGTAACCAAGGTATTAGTTACAAATTTAAATAATATTATTGATGTTAATTTTTACCCCAATAAGAAGACCAGTAGGAGTAATTACAGGCATCGCCCGGTGGGTATTGGAGTCCAGGGTTTAGCCGACACATTTTTCAAGATGGATATCGCATTTACATCGGAAGAGGCTAAAACGGTAAATAAATATATTTTCGAGACAATTTATTTTGCTGCACTGGAAAAGAGTAATGATATTAGCCGTGAGCGAAGCGATGGTATGGAATATCTACAAACCAAATATGTTGCTAAAAAATGGAGTTTTACCGGTGATGAGCCTGACTGTCGGTCATATGTGATTAGTGATGATACCGATGTTAAACTTGCTCAACAGTTAAAAGAATGTAATCCAATTAAAGGTGAGTTTGATGACCTAACTGCTGGTCTAATGGGTGCGTATAGTTCATTTGTTGGTTCCCCAATTAGCAAGGGACAGTTCCAGTTTGACATGTGGAACGAAAAGCCTTGTAGTGATAGATATGATTGGGATACTCTACGGGAAAAAATTATGAAATACGGAATCAGGAATAGTCTGCTATGTGCTCCTATGCCTACAGCAAGCACAAGCCAGATTTTAGGGAACAACGAGTGTTTTGAGCCAATTACAAGTAATATTTATAGCAGGAAAACCCTGGCTGGTGATTTTACGATGGTAAATAAATATCTCGTTGAAGAATTACTGGAACTGAAACTATGGAATGAAAGCGTCAAGAACAATATCATTTCCAATAAGGGAAGCGTGCAATACATTGAAGGATTACCCGAACATATTAAGGAAAAATATAAGATTGTATGGGAAATTAAAATGAAGACTTTAATTGATATGGCTCGGGATCGCGGTCTCTATATTTGTCAATCGCAAAGTATGAATTTATGGATGGAAGATCCTGAACCAAAAACACTAACAAATATGCATTTTTACGGTTGGCGAGCAGGACTAAAAACAGGTATTTATTATCTGCGTAGGAAACCAAAACATCAGGCACAGCAATTTACAATTGAACCAGAAAAGAAAGACACAACTACAAAGATTGAGGAGGCACCGGATGATGGTTGTCTAATGTGTAGTGGTTGATGTTAAAATGTGTAATGTGTAAAGATATAAAACTAACTAACTATAAAATATAATGGATGTAATATTAAATAAAAAGTTGCACGAATATTTAAAACATATAAAAGAAGCAAATAGAATAACACGCATAACGACGACTATGTATAAAAATGAAAAGTATTATCAAAATGTAGATAATACTTTGGAAAAATTAAAATTAATCAAAGAAAATTCTTATTATGATTTTGTAGAAGAATCTAATTTAAACCACGATTATTTGATAAATGAATCAAATCCTGTAATTGTGGAAAATGTTTTAAATGGTGAAATATTTAAAACATTAAAAAATTATTATAATGAAAATTTGAAGAATAATATATTTGCTCTGGGCGACGGACAAAGTAAAAGATATTATTGCCATAATGAATTTATATCAAGAATAATTCATTTTGAAATGTTAAACTTGGTTGAAAAAATAACAGGTAAAAAATTAAGACCAACATACACATATTTATCATTCTATATAAAGGGTGCTGAACTAAAGGCTCATTTGGATCGTCTTGAATGTGGATATACTTGTTCGTTTATTATTGATAAACCAGAAGATAGCAATTGGAATATATATGTAGAAAAAAAAACAACAAAATTAAATCAGTTTAAGTCTAATTACATACCACCTAAAAATGAATGTCATGCGTTAGATTGTGATGAAAATGGCTTAATGGTTATTAATGGTATTACAAATATACATTACCGAGACATTTTGGAATATGATTATTACAACGTATTGTTATTACATTATAATATAATTGATAATATCGACAAATATTTTTCGTATAACTAAAGACAATTATATTGAGCACATAATTGATTAATGCTACTATTCATATCTGTTACATTTAAATTAAAATTAAATTTAACATAACACTTGAGCGTAATTAGAATATCTACGAGCGAATTATGTAGTTCTGTGGGTAGTTTAGAATCAGGGAACAAGATTAAATATAATTCACTTAGAGATGGTGTTTTAAAATATGGCTTGTTGGTTGTTTTGGTATGTCTTACAATATTACAAAACTGGGTAGTTTTTCTCATAGTACAGAATTCAGCCTTTCTAATTGGAACATTATTCGTCGGTCGCTTCCGCTTCGACGGGCTCGTTCCCGCACCACCGCTCTCTGTGGTGTATGTTGTAAAATATTGTGGAATTTTATTTTTTAAACATTCCACAAACACCATTCGCTTATCAAATGAAATATTATGTCCTACAATTACATCGGATATATTTACTAACTCGTTAAATTCAGTTAGTGCCGTAACAATATCAATACCGTGTATATCTAAATATTCCCGCGTAATATTATGTTTTTCAAAACTACCGGGCGAAATAACAACATCATTATTAATTTTAACATAGTAATTTTTGATTACTGCATCATTTGTATCCATATCATATAAAATACAACTGATCTGGATAATATTGGGCCACTTATCAAAATCATAAATAGATGGTTCTTTACCATCATTTGTCTTTTGGGGTAGCCCAGTAGTTTCAGTGTCGAATACCAGAACCTTCATATTTTATATATAATTAATTATATATCAAATTAACAAATATTTTATCAATTTTTATTATATTATATATTAATTTTTATTATATTATATTAATTTTAAAATTGATAAAATATATTATTTATATACATTAATTATATATTGGATTATGAGTGGAGTGATGTATAAAAATATGGTTTTAACTATCCCCGACTTGGTTCTTCCTACTGATATTCCTCGGATTATTGATTGGTTTCTATATTACAATATAGCCGATATATCAGATGTTAGTATTCTCCGGCACCCTGAGCCCGAGTATTATGCGGATGACAGGACATTATATGGATATGCGGTGATTGAAATTAAAGAGTGGTATAATAACAAAGGTAGTCGTAATTTTTACAAGAATATTGTATCGGGAACAGCAAAGATGGTTTATGATGATCCACAATATTGGGAAGTAGAGTTTTATGAACCACGAACACAAGAAGAAAAATTAAATGTTGATACGAATATGGAACTTGATAATGTAGGAACTAAATTGAATATGGTGCCATTAATGCTACCTATCGTTCGGCAGAACGCTTGTATTTTACCAGCCGAAAACACTATTTGGGGTAATGGTAATGATTTAAATAATATGCATACAGAAACTATGTTCGTGGATTATAACTCTGATTATGACAAAGAAGAAATGCTTGATAATAAACCAAATAATATGGAAACGCAATATAATTACATAATTAAAAATAAACGGAAAACAGCAAATGAATTCGTTACACTCGACGACCTTACGGTTAAAAAAAACAAGAAACTCTCTACATCCACACGGGATAAAGAAGCGCCATCGCAAAATGTCTGGACGAGAAGACTACGGCTTAAAACGGAACATTAGAGAAAGAAATCCTCACTATGTATTTTGGCAATTTTACAACAACCGTATGATTTACGATGCCACGGACTAATCCCAATATTTTTTATTCCATTTATATGTGCCGCTGTACCATATCCTTTATTGCCACTAAGATTGTAATATTCGTCTAACTTCTTGTAGCATTCGCATAATTCACATATATATTTATCCCTTTCAACTTTAGCCAATATTGAGGCTGCCGCAATAGAACAAAATTTATTATCTCCCCCTTCAATTGCGATATGATTGACTTGTTGAATTTGAGAAGTTTCTTTATTAAAATAAGTATATGACTTGAAATCATTACCATCAACCAGAAGATAGAATTCATTGCAATAATGTTCGGTTTGTTTAAATTTATCCATAATTTCACGAATAGCTTTATGCATAGCACTATGCGTGGCATTTCTGATATTAATATCATCTATTACATTTTCATCTTCATATGCGACACTCCATGCTAAAGCATGTTCTTTAATATATTCAGCGGCTTCAACAATTTTTTTTTTTGATGTAAATTTTTTACTATCTTTCATTAATTCATATTTAAAATCAGTATTTTTAGGTAAAATTACAGCCGCAGTATATACTCTACCGAACATAGGACCACGTCCAACTTCATCAATACCGATTTCATATAATTTTGATTCGGGGTTGTATGAATGTTCCAGAATGTTTTTTGGCATTATTAATTAATATTTATATCTATTTTTATTATCTACCTTATATAAATAGGGATGTTATTCAATTTTAAAAATAAAAATATAAAAATCATTTTACTTATTTTATTAGTTTTAGCCTCTGTAGCGTGTTATTCGATGATGAGGAGAGATGTAGAGGGTCTTACCAATATATCAAGTCACTTTGAGAAAAATTTCAAAATATACACTAAAGATTTCAAAAACGGTATGGACTATTATTTTTTAGAACCATATTCGAACAATGAAACCGATATAAACTTCACAACCGATACACCATTATCGAGCCTAAATGCAACTATTGTAAGTAAAGAAGATATCAATAAAAATGGTGGTATTTACAATTATATGTTCAAAAATGGCTATGATATGTATAAATTAACTGAATCCGATACCGGAGTTGAAAGTTATGAAGTATATAATATAGATATACCGTTTACAATTAATCTTCTTGATGCGGTGCCAACTGATGCGGTGCCAACAACTGATGCTGTTGTAACCGATGCAGTTGTAACCGATGCTGTTGTAGCTGATGCTGTTGTATCTGATGCAGTTGTAGCCGATGCTGTTGTAGATGATAATAGATTGGCTACGATTGCGCCACCAGTTTCTGAAGATCAGCAGGTCGAATTGGATAGATTGGCTGCTCAGGACAATACCCCAGTAGTCCCCGAAACAAAAATTACCACAACATTTTCGATAACAGAGTCAGATATTGCTCCTGTAAAGCTACAAAAACTAAAGATTTTGATATCCGATAACGCATCTACAAGTGAAACAATAATTGGACCGTCTAAAATCACTTTGACCCCTACCCCAACCCCAACCATTACCGATGTGGGAACATCTTTAAAAATTGATATTATGGTTCCAGAAAGCGAATCAGCTGCGATTATATCACAGTTACAAGCGAATATATTTAGTTCTACTGAACAATTTAATAATAAAAGGAACAATAGTTTTGGTGGAATCACAGCGATCGATATAACTAGTCCTATCGGTGTTGATAATGTTGTAGTGTCTGAAAGGTTTGGCAATATGTTTTCATACTTTTTTGGTAAAAAAGTAAAAGAGGGAAACACAGGCATGGCTGCTTTGACTTACACAGGAAATATTTTGCTTCGTGTAAAAGAAGGCGATTACTCCAGCGTTTTAAAAAAATCAAGAGAGATTATGGATATTACAATTAAAAAATCTAATAATTTGCTTATTCAAAATGGTGGGTTGTTAGTAAAACCTCAAAATTATGTAGCACCACCAGCTACAGACGCGTCTAATAATAATATTAATGGTGGCGATGGTAATTGTACTTCTTGTAATTCGTGTTTAATTCCTGGTTCTGATCCAGCACTCGTGACCAGTAACAAGTCTCCGTTCTACGCGGATACTTCTATGTTTGAAACTGCGATGCAAAATCCATCAAATCCTATTGTAAATCCAGTTAATTCGTTAAATCCAGTTCAATATTCACAGACATTATTTAGTCCAAGCGTTCAACCAACGATGGCGAATACAGCGTGTTCCAGCACCGAAAATAATGAAGTTCCTGCTAATAGTACTGTACCACCAGTTGTACCACCAGTTGTACCACCAGTTGTACCACCAGTTGTACCACCTGTTGTGGGTGATGTAAATAATATTAATGCACCGAATGTACCTGAAAATATTTTCAATGATATAAATAACGCGAGCGAGACACTATTGTCTCAGAATGGTAATGGTACTGTTGATACCAATACAAATTTCAGCGAATTACAAGGTGGGAATAATATGAATGTGGGTGGTGGCGGTGAGAGGGGTAATAATATTTTTCCTCAATATAACCCAAACGTATTAAGTGATGGAAATAATTCTGTCCCGCGACCCGTATTGGCGAATTTTTCTACATTTGGCTCGTAAAAACTAAAAATATTAATAATATTATCGACTAAATAATATTATCAACCAATTATGATTTAGTATTTTATATACTTTTGCATCCAATTTTAAAGATGTTATAGTAGGTTTGTCTTTAAAATTATCATATAAGTATTATTGTGAAAAATGATTGCTTAATCATTAATTCATAGGTCACCCACCAACCATAACTTCGCTATCGTTATTTGTTGGTGGTGATCCACCTCACCCGCCTCGTTGTTTTTTCACTTTTCTTGTCCAAATTTTCTTCAAAAATCCAAAAATATTAGATTTTTTATTTGGTTTTTTAGAATTTCTGGTTTGTTTGCGTCTGCGAATAGATTTGAACCTATTATTAATTCGTCGTTGTGTACGAACCATAAATTATATATATATAGATAATATTATAATTTTTGGATTATTAACAAACATAGTGGAGAGATTGTAATAAAATTGATGTAAATTTTATTACAAATTTAATAATCAAAAACATAGTGAGTAAAGCGATTGAGAATTGGTCTTGTATAGAAGGATATGACAATTATAAAATTTCAACTTGTGGAAGAGTTAAGGATACAAATACTAAACGAATTATTAATGCAAAAAAATCAAATGTAAAAAAAGTAATAATACTACATGCTGTGTTTATAATGTTAATAGCAAATAATATACATTCCTATATTATAATTCATACCGCCGTCCAAGATATTGGGGGATTAGATTGGATATTATTTAATGCTTGTTCGCTCAATACATTTCTCTCGCATGAAATACAACAACATTTTATTTTACTACATCTTGATTTTAATACGCACATACCACATGCTGTCATGCTCCCCAGAAAAATCCCCACTATCATTAAAGAATTTTCTGAAATAAAATCACCCATTACACAATCACTCGGCATAATTTTTCTATATTATATATATTAATATAGAAATTTTTTTTATTTTTTATTTTTTATTTTTTATTTTTTTTTTCAAACATTTATTATCAATTTTTATGGTCTTACACTTTTTAGTAGCGGGAACAAAATTAAGGACACATTTTGCCTTATTTCCATATAACGGGATAGTACAACCCTTTTCTTTTGTTTTTTTATTAAAATCGAAAAGTGTTGGTTTATCAACTAGACAACGAGACCTAAAATTTTCATATCTCTCACGAACTTCACAATATGTCAGTCCAGATGTTTTCCCAAGCATTTTATTAATTACCTCGTGCAGGTTATAAACGTAACGCGATAATGTGTTTCTGTTTTTAAATACTTCATCGGTTAATGGATATTTTTTGTAATTATTCGTTAAATTGATGCGACAATATTTACAAGGTAACGTATATTGTAAATTAGTAAGAAGTTCTTTATACTTTTTTTTGTGTAATGTAGTCGGTTTTACAGGATAATTAAAACTGACTGTGTGAAGATAATGCCACATGGGCGCTCCCCAAGTGCTCGTTACCATACCATCTCCACTTGAATAATCTTTCTTGCTATAAGTTTTCCCGTGCTTTTTTTTCAATTTCAAAGTTTTATTCATTATAATAAGTAAATATAATAAAAAATAAATATTTTAATATACTATAATGAGTATTTTAAGTGATATACGAAACCAGATGCGACAAACCGCAAATTTACTTCTGACTAATAAATTGTGGTTGATGATTGGGTTACTGTTTACATTATTATTTGTCGTAATTTCTTTTTACGCATTTCAAAATTTAATTAAACCATTAATATCGGGACATAAATTGAATAAAGAATTCAAAAAACGAGGTGAAGATAATGGTGAAAGCGATGATATAAGCATAATATATTTTTATACCCAGTGGTGTCCGTATTGTAAAAAGGCTGAACCAGAATGGGAAAAGTTTAAAAAACACGTAGATAATATAAATAATACGAACGATTACCACGTAACTTTAACTAAAATTGATTGCGATGAGAAAAAAAGTGTAGCCGATAAATATAAAGTGGAAGGATACCCAAGTGTAAAATTAATTTATAAGGGAGAGGTTCAAGATTTTGATGCTAAAGTTACGAAGGAGAATTTAGTACAATTTTTAAATTCGGCTAATTAGCGGGGATTAAGCACGCGACTTATTTTTTAGGGAATTGGTGTAATCTCTCCAGCCTCTTTAAGTTCTTTTATAATATATTATAATGTTATTTTATAAATAAATTGAAACTAATATAAACAATTTGTAATATATATAAATAATTATATTTCATAATGGATGGTACTTTACCGTGTTATATAGAATATTTAAGATTAATTTATAATATACAAAGTAATCAACAAGATGATTACAAAAATTTAATAACTTGTTTAGGAATTTTAAAAAAAAATAAAGAGTGGAAGGATCATCTGAGTCTTCTTTAAATTTAAATGGTATGAATAATATTATTCATCAAATATTTAATTGTAAGAATTCTATAGGCTTAATTTGTTAATTATCTAATAATTAAAAAACTTTTACATCAATATTTAGAAATTGAAAATGAACGCAGAGAGATTTCTTATATGTAATAGATATTTGTTATAATCTCTCAAACTATAAAATAAAAACTAAA
>TARA_B110000259_G_scaffold153644_2_pt1 | contig 14284 bp, 12 predicted proteins | sample TARA_B110000259 | Tara Oceans TARA_B110000259 (sample SAMEA4397649) | marine metagenome | biome: Polar Biome; feature: [SRF] surface water layer (ENVO:00010504); material: water (ENVO:00002006), including particulate matter (ENVO:01000060) such as... | depth 5 m | reverse complement strand
GGCGCAGAAGAACACGGATTTATAAAAGATCTATAAAATAAATAAATAGGTAAGAAAAAAATTGCTACAACAAATTCACTTATATTATTTATAAAGTTGCCAGAATTATCTTTTTTTCCTAAACATTTTGTAAGTAAATAAATTGTATATACCATTAATATTATATATATTAAACTAATAATACTAATTATTAATGTATTTTTTTTATTACTATTTTTATTTGTTTTATAACCTTCTAAATAATCATTACTAAATTTTTGGGCTGGATAAAAATAATCAATAAATTGTGTCATATTTTAATTAATTAATAGATTTTAATTTTTAAATTATATAATTTAAAAAGCAAATATCATTGTCATAAGCAACATTATTGGAACTAATAATAATGCCATTAGAGGATAATTAAATGCTGCACCAGCAATCGCATTTCCGGATAATGTTAAAGCCAAATAATCTTTTAAATTTTTAGGTAATAATATAAGAGCAGTTGGTATTAATACTAATAGAATAACTGTAAGTATAATAGATACTCTTTTTGACAACCATACCATTACATTACATGGTCTAGCTATTCTATATATTAAATGTAAGTGAGGGAGTAATAAAGAAGCTATTAAATTTGTTAGTAAATTAATTAAATTTGTAGAACAATAAAATGCTAAAAATACACCATATGTATATAATATTATTGATATAATAGATAAAATACCTATAATAATCATTGCTAAAATACCCATTTTTCCCATTTTCGGTATTATAGGCATTTTTGATTTAAAGTTTTCCTTATCCTCTTCTCTAATAAAATTAGATAGTATATTATTATTTAAATCTAAAATATTTTCCATTTTAATTATAATTTATATATTTTTTATTATTTAAATCAAAAATATATAAATTTTAATTATTAATACTATTATTTATAAATTTAGTACTCTTTTTTTTTCATCATTTAAAAGCATTCCATCAATACTTATATTATCTGGTAAATCTGATATTTCACTACCAGTTATAGTTGAGAATGTTTCCAATCTATCATCATCTATATCACCATCTCCTAATTGATTTAAAATATTATCTAAATCACTCGGACCATTCATTTTACTTTGTTGTGGAGGAGGCATTGAAGCTTCATTATTTCCAAACATATTTGAAAACATGCCAGCCATACCTGTTTGATCGGTCCCACTTTGATGCATTGTATTTGCGGTCGCCGAGGCAAACTGCTTCATTAAATCTGGATTTTGTTTCATTACTTGGTCTAATCCAGGCAATGAAGATTTAAACATTGTATTTGTTAGATGAAACATAAAAGCACTTCCAGCTAAAGACATTAGTAATCTTATTTCTGGTGCCATCTTACTATCTCCTTTATATTTTGAATGTAATTCCTCAAAAATATCATCATAATCATCAACACCCTCATTTACACTTTCAGACCAACCATCTAATCTGGCATTCATAGGGTCGAATTTAGTATTCATAAACTCAATGCCTGTTACAGTCGCAATTAATACCTTTCTTTGAAATTTAATACTAACATCTGTATCTTTATCATTTTTAATTCTATCTAAATCATTTTTCATTTCTTCTAAATTTGAATTCATTGTATGTTTTCTTGGTATTTTTACACCTCTTTTTTCTAATCGGTCCAATTGATATATTATATGTCTCTTTTGATTATTAATTTCTTCCTCGCTTATTCTAGGAGGTTGAAAATGATTTTCATTTGTATTTTCTTCTCTTTGCAAATGATTCCTATTTTTATCAAATGTTACGTCAATCTCACTTTCATCCTCACTATCAGGATCGTTATTTGCATTCCACAAATTAGATTTTTTTATTTCATTATTAGATTGGTTATTTAAATTAAAATGATTATTAGAAGATTCCTCGCTATCTGAATCGCTGATAACCCTACTATTATTACTAGACACGGATAACATATCACGTGAAGTTTTTTTTTTTCTATTCATTATTAAATCGAGACCTATATCGGGAACATCATTTACAACATTTAATTGTGGTTTTAAATTTCCTGAAAATTTGTTAGAGAAATCATTCATTCCATTAATTCCATTCATTCCATTCATTATTTTATTAAAAAATTTAAAGAAACTTTAAATGAATTCATAACGCATTTTAATTTAATTAAATATAAATTTTATAACTAACAGAAAAAAAATTTTATAACTAACAAAAAAAATTTGGAAAAATTATTATTTATACTAATATTTAAATAAAATATACAATATAATAAGAGCTATATACAAAGAATCATTATAATATTAAATTACTAATTTGTATTTTTCTATAAGTTCATCATTTAATAAATATATCTTATATTTATCTAATTTTTTATAACATTTATTAATTGTTACTTCACTAATATCACATTCTTTTGAAATGATTTTTTTTGTTATTCCTAGTTTACATAAATTTGATACTAAAAATATTGTACCAGTTGCTATAGAAGGGGGGGCACTTTCACTTACAATTGAGTGTTCGTCTGCTTTATCAATAATATAAAGACATAAATCAATATATTCATTTTCCATATTAACTTTAGAACAAAAGCGTAATATAAAATCTTCTGGTTTTGTGCAAACCATATTTGTTTTCATAATATCATGAAATTTTTTAGTACCTTTTGTCATAGTTGTTACATCAATATTAAATATTTTCGCAATTTCTTTAGCACTACGGGGAACTTTATTAACCTTACAGCTCATATATATACTGGATGCTATTAACCCATTTCTATTACTTCCTCTCGAAATTTTCATTTCAGATAATTCTTTATAAAGAACTTTTGCTTCGTCTATTATAGATTGAGATATACCGGAATTTGAAGCTTGTAAAGATATATTATCTATAATACCATATAATGTACGTTCTTTGTATGATGTCGAATTCCATCTTTGATACTTCCTAATTTTATACATTTCATATGAATTTTTACTGGTAAAATCATTTCCTATAACAGACCCAAGAGATAATTCTGGTAACAAATCGTTTACAGGCATTCCACATCTTGTAGGATCGGATGTTTTAGTATCTTCATGTCCATAATATCTCCATTCTGCTTGAGAATCAATATATTTCTCTTGTAATGTATTACATTTTGTACATATATAGTTACTATATTCCAAATTAAATTCGGTTGAATCACAATTAGCGTCTATGCATTTTTTTAATTCTTTTTTTTTAGATTTTTTAATATCATACTCATCTATAATAAAATCATCAAACATTCCCCAAATTTCGTCATTTGAGGGAGAGTGTGACATATTTATTAATCTTAGTATAAATGGATAATAATTAATTCAATTTTTTTATTTTTAAATATGTTTAAATATATTTAAATAAAAAATTTATAATAGAAAAAACTTTTACGTATGTGTTTTTTCGGCTTATTTATTACTCGGTTTAGTTCAACAACCAATTAATGATTTGATCATTGGTATATTCTTTGCAATAATATGAATAATTCCAGTAATCTTCCATGTCAGTATCCAAAATTATGATCTTTTGCTCATCTGTCAAACATTGCCACCACGAACCTTTTTCATTTTCATCCATATCATCCATATCACAATCATTTAAATGAATTTCTTCCATAGAGTATCCTTGATTTAATAAATTTTCTTCCAAAGAAATAGACATATTGGCATCTATTTCTGATTCAGTCTTTTCTGTAAAAAATACTAATTTCTTAAGAACATCTATCATTTCATCCTTTTCCTCATTTGAGGAATTTACGAATCTCTCGCGAATTACTTGAACAATTGTTCTTACCAAATTCAATGAACTCATTATGACCTCTTTACTTAATAGAAAAAACTTTTACGTATGTGTTTTTTCGGCTTTTTAAATAAATAAAATTATTCTTCAATCTCGCTATCGCTACCGCTACCGCTATCGTCATGAATACTCAATTTCTTCTTCGACTTTACCTCATTATCCTTCTTTTTCTTCTTTTTTGGTTTCTTTACAGGTTCATCTCCTGAAGATGATTCTTCCCATTTTGTCTTTGCATCATCATATTCATCCGGATTATTTTTAAAATTACTCCATTCATTCGCAATAATTTTCATTCTATTCGATTTTGGAACTCTTTCTTCTTCTGGAAGAAGTTTTTGCTCTCCACCAAAGCTTCTCAAACGTTCTCCCAACCAATGATTATAAAATGTTGGTTTTCTAGTTCGTTTGGGTGTATTACCAACAGACGAGGTGTTCTTAGAAATTTTCGTTTTTGTAATTATGAGTGTAGAAGTAAACTCATCGATTATATCTGTAATGTCGTCTGCATTATCCATCTTCTCTTCCAAAAAGACTTTGAGATCTTTAATAAACGCAAGTTTTTCTTCGTGGACGAAAGCAGAAATTGCATTGGTCACCTTCGCAGAAGACATATTGCGTAAGTTGTTTTATAGTAAGAAATTTTAGTTATTTTAATTTTCAAATTTTTATACATATAAAAAATTGAAACTTTTTATATCATTAAAACTATTAAGTATAATCAATATGTTATAATAATATAATTTCAGAAATATTCCTAATCATAAACATTTGTTACACTCTGGGTAATATGTGTTATAATTCATAATTTAATATGAAAATGAGGTGCGGTATTTCATACACCATTTATGTTTGAGGTGTCGTTTATTGTTGCGATATCATATCTTTGATGTGTTTTGCCTTCGAAGTTTAAATGATTTGAGTATCAAATCAATTTCACACAGTAATCCGATATATCAAACGTTAACAACTCTTTTGTTAACCATTAATACTGAAAATTCTTCTAAAATTAATATAATAATTTTAGAAGAATTTTCTTATTATTTGAGAGAGTGTTATCAAATAACATATATCAATACTGTTCAAGAACAATGTCAATCATCGAAATCCTAATTTATTTTATCTTTTTTAAGATATTCCTTGGTATAGAAGGATGTGAAGTAGGAATCATAATTCTACTTATGTTATTCTTTTCGAGAATAATTTATGAATTATACTCGAATTTATAAATGTCAAATTAAAACTTAATGCTATTATAAATAGCATTTAAAAAAAAAAAAAAAAGAAAAAGAAAAAGAAAAAATATTTCTTATTCGAAAGACATATCAAATGTCGTCATTTATATCAATCGCAAATCAATCAATTGCAAAAGATATTTTCATTTATGATACATCCGATAACATTCTAGTAAAAAATGAAAAATTTTTAAATTTTATTCTCACTGATTACGAGTTCGATACAGAAATAAATAATATAAAAATCAATATAATAGATGGGTATTTTATGAAATAAGTTGTTAAATATTTATAGTGAAATAAATGTATAAGTCAGAAAAACCGAGTTTTTCTTATTTTTTAGATTTAGTTTTTTCATTATTGTCTATTTCGGCCATCCTATTTTTTAAATATTTGCTATATTCATTCTCGAAAATCTCTAAATCTTCTAACCACATACTTTCAATAGTTTTAATTTTTATTGCGATTAGCATATCTTTCTTATTATTTAATTCTTTTAATAATTCTTCTTTCTTCTCATATGTTAAATTCCAGAGGGGCATTTTAATTAAGTAATCATATGATTCCTTGATTTTAATATCGCTATCATTTTTTTTTTTAGGATAATCATTTTCTTTAAGATATTCTTCTATATCTATCTTTTTCCTATTATTAATTTTAAGACGTTCCTCAATAATATCGAGTATAAATTTAATTCGAGCATCTAATATGATTAGTTCTTTTTTTAATTTATCAATAATGTAATCTTTTCTTGTTTGATACCATAATAATCTAAAGGTATAAAATTTGGAAATAATTTCTGTTATATTTTTCATTTTGGTAATAGTTCCCTTTTCATCAAACATATGCATATTTGTAGTGGATAATAATTTAGACGTGGTCATCTTAAAATCTTTTTCAAATTTAGTTAAGAACCCATCTTTATCCATTTTAAGTAAATCATTAACGACACCATCTTCGAAATGAAGTATAAATCTAACTGTATTTTCTGTATAAAAACTATCATAATATTTCAGTTTTATTTTATTATTATCAAGTGTTTTCTCTAAAAACTCTTTATAATCTTGTGTCCAAGTACCTACTGGAAGTTCTGTAATTTCTATTTGATTTGCTGAAATTCTTTTAAATATTCCTTTACTTATATATTTTTCACTATTTTTTATAATTGGTCCTTGATGACCAGTATAATGAGGTTTTAACTCTTTAATATTTTTTAAAGATTCTGTAATATCAGAAGAGTTTAATAATTTTTTATAAATTTTAATAATTTTATCTGGATTGTAACAAGGAATATTACAACTAAATCCAGTACCAATTCCAATAATACCATTAATTAATACCATTGGAATTACTGGTAAATAAAATTCGGGTTGAATCATATCGCCATCATCATCAATATAATTTAATATTGGTAAATCATATTTACTAAAAATTGATAAAGTAATTGGGTTTAACTCTGTATGAATATAACGAGGAGATGCTGCATCTTTTCCACCCTGGAGACGAGTTCCAAACTGTCCATTTGGCATTAAAACATTTATATTATTTGAACCAATGTAATTTTGTGCCATACCAGTAATAGCATCTTGTAATGATTTCTCACCATGATGATAATTCGCATTTTCACTAACATATCCTGCTAATTGGGCCACTCGAATCTCTTTTACTAAATTTCTTTTAAAACAACTGTATAATATTTTACGTGTCGATATCTTAAGACCGTCACAGAATGATGGTAGAGAACGTCCTGTATCATATACACTAAAATGAATTAATTCTTTATTAATGAAATCTTTATAATCTACCTTTTCCTCTTTATAATCTAGAATATCCTGTTTGTCATATTCATATAGCCATTTTTTTCTATCATCTGCTCTTTTCTTATTAAATGCTAAATCTAATTTTTCTTTTGAACTATTTTCGTTCCAAATATATTCAACATTTTTCAAATCTTTAAAATACTCTTTAGCCTCTTTTTCGGTTGATGTACCAAGTCCCTTATAGTATTTAATATTCCATTTAGAAATTGGATTTTTCTTCTTCCAATTTTCATAATCTGTTAAATTATAAAACTGCTTTATATTTTTACTTTTTGTTGCTTTAATAATAGGTGTTAGCATTGAATTCATAAATCCGTCAATTTGTATTAATGAAGGCCATAGAGTATTAAAAAGATTAAATAATAATCCTTTAATATGACTTCCATCGACATCTTGGTCCGTCATTACCATGATTTTCCCATATCTTAATGGTTTAACATCTTTATATTTTTTTGATGTTTCTAATCCTATGATTTTCTTTAAATTTGTTATTTCTTCATTTGAAGCAATTTTCAAATCATTTATATCAAGAACATTTAGAAGTTTACCTTTTAATGGAAATACGCCATAACTTTCTCTTCCTACTACACTAAGTCCTGCAATTGCCATTGATTTCGCAGAATCTCCCTCTGTTAAAATTAAAGTACATTCGGACGATTTATTTGTTCCTGCCCAAATAGCATCATCCAGTTTTGGAATTCCTCTTAATTGATTTCTTTTTTTACCATCAGTTTTCTTAAGACTTTTATTTAAATACAAATTACTTAATTCAATAATATATTCAGTTAATTTTGTCGAATATAATTTATTATAAAATTGTTTAGATAAATTAAATTTACTTCCAAATTTAGTAATAGGAGTTGTTAACGAATCTTTCGTTTGACTATCAAAAGAAGGATTCACTATAGTTGTCTTAATAAATACAAATAAATTATCACGAATATGAGATGGCTTTATACTTAAAATATCTTTATTCTTCTTAATTATTGTTTCACTCAGATTTTTTATTATTTGATTTACAATATTATCGACATGTTTTCCTCCTTTTAAAGTCCAAATACCATTCACATACGATATTTGTTCTAAATTAGCTGTTCTGTCATTATATGTTATAATCACTTCACATCTATCATTTATTTTTTCATAAATAATATCATCCGGAGAATATCCATTTAAATAGAGTTGTGCATATTCCTGAAAGTTATTTATATTTATTTTTTCATTATTAAAATAAATCTTAATATTATCATCTGTAAGAGCACATAAATCATATACTCGTTTTTGCATTAACTTAAATAAATGGGAACTAATTTTAGAAATATTAAATCTTTTTAAATCGGGATAAAATGTTATTTTTGTAAAAGGATATTTAGTATATTCTGTTATTATAGGTTTATTCTTAATACTCATATTTTCTTCAAATGTCTGAGAATACTTTAATTTTTTATCGGCATCAACTGTTTCTATAATAAATTTCTTTGAAAAAATATTACATGCTTTAGAACCAATTCCATTCATTCCACCAATCACTTTCTCTTCTTTTTCAGAATAATTAGTAGATGTTAACATATTTCCAAAAATAAGTTCAGGTATATATATTTTATGTTCTGGGTGAATATCAATATCTATTCCATCACCGTCATTATATACTTCTATTTTATTTCCGTTTATATCTATATTTATTTTTATTGTTTTTATTTGATTTTGTAAATTTTCCATTTTAATTCTTTTCATATGATCTAATATGTTAACAAGTAATTCATCATATATCTTATATAGTCCAGGAACATATTTAATACTTTTTTTAATCATTTTTTCATTATTCTTATCTAATATCCAAGTTTCATGTTCATCCTCATTTATTGAACCAACATACATTCCAGGTCTCATAAGTACATGCTCTTCTGGATTCATTTTAACATATTTTTCTTCAATCTTTACTTTTGATTTTTTAGTCATTTTGAAAGAATATAAACTATATTAAATAGAAAAATAATATTTAAATAAAATTCAATTTTTATATAATATAAATTATTTAAAAAAATTTAAGTCCTTTTGTAAAATGGCTTTTGCCAATTAATCTATCTTTATTTTTTACTTGACCAAATGTCAAATGCATTATTTTTTTTAAATTATTTGATAAATATATATTCATTTCATTTGAATTTATTTTATTTAATTTTAAATTAAATACATTAGATAGATCTTTTATATTTTTATTAGTAAAAAAATTTTTACATACAATACATCCTCCAGCGTGTTTACAAGTACATCCGAGTTTATTATGTTTATGACACTTTCCACCACCACTATGTGCTCCACCTAATCTAGTACATCCAGCACATCCAGCACTTTGCTGAATACAAGTTTTACATTCTACTCTACCAACCACACCACACCCTCCTTCTAATGGAAATATATTAGATTCTAAAGCGGGTCTTGTAGAGGTATTTAAAACATTTGACGTTGACATTTCGGTTGGAGAATTTGATAAAGTTTCACTATAAGCTCCTGTATTTACACCAAAGAATTCTCCTGGAAGAAAACCACCACCTTTCTTTAGATTTATATTTTTAAATAATTTAGAATTTTTCTTATTAAATTTTTTTAGAATATATTGTAATGTATCATTTTTAATAAAAAAATTATGATCTTTAATATATTTTTCTAATTTTTTTTCTGATAAAACGTCCATTTATTTTTATGAATATTTAATTTTAATTTATTTTAAATCTAATAAAATTCAAAATCATTTACAAATAATTTTATGTTATTTTTAATTAATTTTAAATGCTCTATATTCTCTTCTTTATTTAATTCATTTGTAAAATCTATCATTTTCTTTCCAGATATTTCTTGAATCTGTATTCCCTTATTAACAATAATATTTAAAAAATCAGCAATTTTTGACATATCTTTTTCTTTCATACCCCTTGTTGTAATAGCAGGTGTTCCAATACGAATACCATTTGGATTTAATGCAGATTTATCTCCTTTCACAGAATTTTTATTTAATGATATATTAACCATATCGCATATTTTTTCAACTTTATTACCAGATAATCCCTTTGTTTTTAAATCAATTAGTATAATATGATTATCGGTCCCATTTGTTAAAATAGTAAATCCTAATCTTATTAGATGTCGTGCTAATTCTTTTGAATTTTTTAATACTTGTATAATATATTCCTTGTATTCTTTACTTTTTACATATTTTAATTGGGTTGCTAATGCTCCAATTTGATGTTCATGTGGACCCCCTTGTAGTCCTGGAAATACCGCATTATTAATTCTCGATTCATATTCTTTTTTGCAAAATATCATACCTGCTCTTGGTCCTCCTAATGTTTTATGTGTTGTAGTTGTTACAAAATCGCAATATTCAAAAGGATTTTTTAAAAGTCCAGTTGCTACAAAACCATTAAAATGTGCCATATCGCACATTAAATAAGAATTATTAATATCAGCAATTTCGCGAAATTTTGTATAATCTAGATCTCTAGAATATGCACTATAACCTGCTATTATTAACTTTGGACAAAATTTGATAGCAGATTTTTCTAATTCATCATAATCAATATAACCATCGTCATTAATATCATAAGATAATGATTGGAAATACATTGATGTTGCAGATATACTTTTTTTGTTTGTATAAAATCCATGCGTCAAATGACCCCCAGATGGTAAATTTAAACCCATAATTCTTTCATAAGGTTTTAATATAGCAGTATATACAGCAAAGTTTGCAGGGCTACCAGAATAAGGTTGGACATTTACACTCCAAACGTTAGGATCTAAATTAAATGCATCTAACGCTCTTTTCATACATAAATTTTCTATTTTATCAATAACTTGATTTCCTCCATAATATCTTTTTCCAGGATATCCCTCTGAATATTTATTTGTTAATACTGACCCCAGACATTCTAATACAGGTTTTGATGTGATATTTTCAGATGCAATTAATTCTATACTATCTTTTTGTCTATTAAATTCTTCATTAATATAAGAATTTATTTCTGGGTCAAATTTATTCAAATCTATTTTTAAATTATTAAAACTCATTTTTATTAAAATATTATTATAATTTTATATATATTTATTTTATAAATTTAAATTACATTAAATAACCAGGAATAAAATAAATATATTAATAAATAAATATGGAACTAAATTACGAAGTTGATAATAACTATCAAAATGTACAATTAGATAATTGGAAAGAAGATGCTACAAAAGGATTTATGTCTAAGAATTGTTTAAATGATTTGTTCTTTGGTAATACAAATATGGAAGCTTTGCAAATTGGAATAAAAAATATGGTAGCAAATACCACAAATGGTAAAGAAATAATAAGTAAACAAAATGAGATTGAACTGAAAATAATTATGAGGTCTATATATTTACAATATGGTAAAAATTTAGAGGATAATATTGTTGAACAGGTAAGAGATTTAAATAAAAAAGTATTAGATTATTGTGTTCCAAAAATATTATCTGAAATAGAACAATATAATATTTATGTTAGAGATGCTAGTAATTTATATACTCCCATTCAAAATAGTGTTAATGTAAGCAATAAAGGTAGTAAAACATTATATAGAGATTCATTATTTTAAAATAATAAATTATTTTTTTTTTTATATATTTAATAATAAATTATAATTATGAAGCAATTATATACAACGAAGCAAATATTTGGCGGATTTTTATTAGCAATATTATTTATAATGGTATTTATTTTGAATTTTTTAAAAAAAGAATATACTATGTTATTTACTCCTATATTATTTGGTCTAACATTATGTTTATTGGGTTATATTTTAATATTAAATGAAATAATTACAACAAAAAAAAATTTATTATTAAAAAAAGATAAACACATTTTTAAAACATGTCCAGAAGATTATTCTACAGAAGTTAATTTTCTTGGAAAAATTAAAGAAATTAAATGTTTAAATGATCAAAAAACTATTCCTTTTTTTTATTTACAAACAGAAGAAAATAAATGCAATACTGATCTAGGATGTTTTAATAAAATTACAAATCGACAAGATAAATGTGAAAACATTAAAAAGTTCTTTTCCGTAGAAGAATCGCAAATAGATGGAAAAACATTAAATAACTGGTCCGAATATCAAAATCAATGTATTCTTTAAATATAAATTTTATTAAAAAAATTAAATTTAAAAATTTGAAATTTATTTTTTCTACTCAAATATAATTATATGAATTATATTGAAAAATATAAACCTTTAAAATCCACCAATTTTATTGGTCATTATAAATTTACAAACGATTTTAAAAATCATATTAAAACAGGCGATTTAAACAAAATTATATTATGTATTGGTTCAACAGGTATAGGAAAAACCAATTTAATTGATTTAATATTATATGAACTCGATTTTAATATTATTAAAATAAACAATATTGATAATTATAAAGAAGAAATAAATAATTATTTAAATACTAAAAGTATAGATACTTTCTTTACTAAAAAAAAAAAAATTTTATTAATTGATGATTTGGGTATTTATTTAAATAATGATAAAAACATATCTAATTATTTATTAAATTTAAAAATTAAACAACCAATTATTTGTATTTTAAATAAACAGTATGATAGAAAAGCAATTGATTTAAAAAAAAAAACTAATATATTTTATTTAAATAAACCACCATTTAATATTACTTTACAATATATTATTAGTATATTAAATCAAGAAAATGTCGAAATAGATTCATTAAGATTACAAAATATTAAAAACTTAATTAAACATAATAAAAATAATATAAAAGCAATTTTATTAAATTTGCAAAATATTGTATTAAATAATAATGAATTAAAAGAATATTGTTTATATGAAAATAAATACAATGATATTGGTTTATTTGACGCGGTAGGAAGTATTTATAATGAAAAACATACTATCCCCGATTTAGACAATATTATATATAATGATAGTTCTTTGATATATATGCTATTACATGAGAATATAATAAATGAAATAGATAGAAGAACTATTAACGACGATGATTTACTGAATTTATTTTCAAATTTTTTAGACGATAGCTGTGAAGGAGATATTATTCAAGAATTTATTTATAAAAATAATAATTGGAATATGTTAAATATAATATATATAGTAAAAATTTTAAGATTAAATAATTCTATAAATAATTATAAAAAAAATAATAATGAAATAAAATATACATTTACACGAATTTTAACTAAATATAGTTTGAAATGTAATTTTAATAAGAAAAAAATAAATTTACTTGAAAAAAATAAAATTAATCAAGAAAATCTTGATACCTTACTTCAAACGATATTATACTTATTAAACTCATTAAAACAATATAATGACGATATTGTTTTAAAAATACTTGAAGACTATAACATAGACAAATACAATATTGATGTTTTATTAAAATATAATAAAGTTATAGAAATATTAGATATAAAATATTTAAATAAAATTAAAAAAAAACTTAATTAATATAAATAAAATAATATGAACGCTGCCTCCAGTAATCTCACACCCATTAATAATAGCTTAGCCTCAAAAAATCTAAGAGGCAATAATATGATACTTATAATATTATTTGGTATATGTATTGCCGTATTAGTATATTTATTAGTATTATTTAATAGACCCAGTCTATTATATTATACCATAGCAGGCGTGCCTGTAAAAGTGAATGAACAAGCTTTAAAACCAATTAAAAATACTGAAAAATTACCATCTTTACAGAATGGGCGAGAATATGCTTTTTCTTTTTGGACATATATAGAAGCTATTGAAAATTCAGATAATTATAGATTAGTATTTTTGCGTGGAAATGAATTAGGTGATGCAAATCCAATTGTATACTTTGATAAAAACTCAAATAAAATGAAAATTAAAATTAAAACAAATGCTGCGGGTGGAACAGTTACTTCATTAATACCCGAGGAAAAATTAACATTAGATAGTGAAATAACTAATATATCAGGTGGAGAAAATTTAACATTAAATAGTGATACTTGTAAATTTGCTACATTCGAAATAGATTATGTTCCTTTACAAAGATGGGTTAATATAATTATTAATGTTGATAATTATGTTGTAACTGTATTTATGGATGGAGCAATACACTCTACGAGAGTATTAAATCAAAATAATATAGACTGTACCACAGAATTATCTAAAATAGTTTCTGAAACTAGTGGAGAAGTTAAAGTAGGTAATTCATCTGGATTACCTGCATTCAATGGATATATTTCAAAATTACAATTCTTTAATTACGCATTAAAAACACAGCGTCATATAACTAGAATATATCAGAATGGACCAGTTCAGTCACTGGGAATTTTACAAAAACTTGGATTGCCATTATATTCTTTTAGAAATCCAGTTTATAGAGTAGACAGTATTAAAGCAT
>TARA_B110000259_G_scaffold188091_1_pt1 | contig 14342 bp, 33 predicted proteins | sample TARA_B110000259 | Tara Oceans TARA_B110000259 (sample SAMEA4397649) | marine metagenome | biome: Polar Biome; feature: [SRF] surface water layer (ENVO:00010504); material: water (ENVO:00002006), including particulate matter (ENVO:01000060) such as... | depth 5 m | reverse complement strand
ATAGTATATACGGTAGTTCCTCCGACTGCAATAACACATTCAGCCGAAGCTGTGTTAGCTCCTGAGCTACTAGCTGAGGCATATATTGGTGTTCTAAGTGCGTAATTTGTTGGCATAGTTTATCTTTTTTGTCCTAATATTATTGCATGTTCTATATCTAAAGCGAATGAACGAGCAAGATCAGGAGACAATGTCTTTAATCCTTTTTTAAATGGCTTAGAAAAAAAGTAATTTGGCTTTAAACCTTGAGCGAATATGCTTCTTTGTAAAGCAAAGCCCATACTTTTATTGCTACCTTTTGCGTATTGCCCCTTAGCATTTCTAAATCTGATGTTTTTAGACTTTGCCCAGTCAGCTAATATCTGCATTGGAGGCATTTTCCTTTTGTAGCTAAATTTACTTCTCGGTGCTTTCTGAACACCTCCCTTAATTAGAGACGGGTTTGCGCCCTTAACTCCTTCATCGACATATATTCCGTAGTCTTGCATGAGAAAGTTCAGTAGGAACAAGTCTGATTCGTCTTCTAGGGTATATTTAACTGATTCGTATAATGCCCCAGATCCTTTTCCGTCTTTTGATAGATTAGTCTTTGCTTGTTGTACTACATACTTTGCATACTTATTTAATACGTCTTCTATGTTTTGAAAATCCATTAGCAAATATATATATCGTTATAAATCATGACTGTAATAGTAGCTGACCATCCTGCTAACTGATTCTCGAATCGATCGTAAAACGGTGTCAAGGTAGGGTTACCATCTAGCTGATACATATCAGTATATAGAGTTCCCATTCTTAGCCTCTGCGTTAGTCTGTTTAGGACTGCGAGTTGCGTATTTAGAATATCTTGCACATCGTTATTGCCAACGAATCTATCTACAGTAAGATCCTTAGATTGATCAACAATGTCACAGGCTAAGATCGTCATGTTAAACCTCAGCACCTGCTCCTCATCTATTACGCTGTCTATTATAATATGACCTAAAGGGAATATGTCTTGCTTGTTTAAATTGACGTCTGTGAGATCTCCAGTCGTAACTGTATTAATGTTTACGTCTTCTAGTAGCTCTGTTTTTATTGTTTCCGTTAATTGAAAAAAACCTCTTACACCTTGATTTGCCATTATTTAAATTTCTTTTTAATTTGTTTTGCCTCTAGCTCTGATTTCTCTTTTGTGTATTCTAAAGCGTATAAGCAATTATGCATGTTTAATTTAGTGATATGTTCAAGTCTTGTAATATCTCCTTGAGCGAGTCCTGTGAAAAGGCTTTGATACCATCCCCATTTTCTTGAAAAATTTGTTGATGCATCGTACTGTCCTTCCTGTGCTGCTCCAAATAATCCATCATAACTTTCGACAATTCGATCCCTAAATTGTGCAAAAAAAAAATAGCCCCTAATACTATGTCTATAGGAATTTCAGTTAATCGCTCCGTTGTATCAATGTCATATTCTTTAATAAGATATTTCTCTCCAATCTTTTGTTTGATAGGTCTAAATAATACATTCATAGCGATCAGCATGTTGTCCCAGTTCCCGATATTTGTATCAAGATCGATATACTCTCCTAATGACATATCGTCTAGCTGAGGGATTAATCCGTACTCAATACCGCCTATTGTGAATGTTCTTATTAGTCGAGGTTTGTCTTCAAACATTTTATTTAATATGTTGACTATCCTGTTTGCATCTAAGACGTTTAATAGCCTTACTGTTTTACCATCTAAATTGCAAAAGATCTCGATCATTTTACATTGTAGAAAATAAGGATCAACATTCTTTTCCTGAATTTTCAGGTATTTCTGATACTGCTTTAGGGTTATTTCGCCCAAATTGTTTGGTATAAGTAATGAACCTTTCATATATATATAACGTATTTTTTGATAAACTTTGTGTTAATGTTCCAATTAAAAAAAAGAGAGATGTCTTTCAACCCCTCTCTTTTCGATGTAATTTATATTATGATCTACGTCTAGACCTTTTGCCTCTACTGGTACTTTACATCATGTCGGCTTCCCAACAACCGTTGCTGCAATAACCTTTGTTTTCGTACATAGGCTTTTCGCAATGATCGCAACTATATTCTGGTTGCTCGTGAGGGTTTAGGTAATCGTCCCAATGGCTCATGGTTTAAATAATTTAGCGATTTGTAGTATTTCTTTTTTGTCTTCTTTTTGATTATATGCTTCCTGCTTTAAAAGCCAGTATAAATAAGTACTGTCTCTTTCTGAAATTTTAACTGTTTTCATATATCGAAGATTATACTGATTAATGTTCTGCCAATAAAATAGCCTGGTATTATTACTAGCATTACGTTCTGTAGTTTTTTAAACTGTCTGCCTAATTTGGCTGCTCTCGTATGTTTTCTCATGTTACTTTATGTTAGTTTATGTTATTTACTCTCTAATTAAAGTTAAGTCTAATTGATTCGCTACATAGTTAATATGCTTCTGCGTCGTTTGTGACCAATAACCTAATTGTATTAGATCGTTGTTTTCTATAGTCGCTACGTGCGTCGTATAGCTCCATACTTTGTTTCCTTGAATACTTAAGTTTTGCTTGTACTTGTCTAGTTTTCTCATGTTCTGTTTATTTTAAGTTATTTAAATTAAAGTTAATTTTATTATCCCAGTCGTTATTTAGAATAATGTTTACTATATTATTTGATTGATAATTTATAAGGACTGTTCTGTTCATTATAGAATAATCTAATCCTAAATATTTAGCGATTTGTTTAGCTGTATTAACTCTGTTTTGATATTGGTTAGTTAATACTGTGTTTATTGATTTTTTCATTTGTTCTATTTATTTAATTAATATACTGCTAATATATAACCAATAAAGTTATAATACAAATAATTTCATAACTATTTTTTATTGTATAGTATATGAGCCGAATCTAGGCTTGGATAATATGGAGTATGTCGCATAGCGGCAGGGATCGATTATATGATTGTGATCATCTACAGGCGTATTAATTAAAGCACCCGTTTTATCCTCTTTCCATTTATAGTTTCTAAACTCTGATATAGCATTAGACGATGAGGACAGGATATTTATCTTGTATCTTTTTAGTAGATCTATTCCTGCATTAACAGAGTCTCTGCCTTTTAGGCTTGGAAATATATTATGTCCCATGCGTCTTAACTCGCTGATCAGTCTAGGCTCTGCACTATCTGCGTATATAGGTTTATTGCTTAGATCCTCACTTACTAAGAACTTATGTATGTCGCTTGTAGTCATAGCGGTACGGTATAAGTGTTCTTTAACATAAAGGTTTATGTCTTTAGTATAAACAGAAACAAGCGTACTAGGATCGTTCGTATAGCCAAAGTCCATTCCGTATGCAACTAGCTCTGCGTCTTCAGGAATATTACTGACCTCAGCATATCGAAATACAGTACTGCGACTTGCAGCCCTTTCGCCTAAGCCGTATATCTGCCAATACTGTTCGTCAGTATCTCTAAGTAGCTCGATCTCTTTTTTAATGGAATCCTCCACAAAAGGATTATCTAAATACGTTGTTTTAAAAAATGCACAGTCGTCTCTAGGCAGTACCTTGTCATAGATCCAATGATATTCGTCTGACGGATTAAAGTCAATAACTATCCTTTCTTGAGTCCTAAATATTAGCTGCTGCCAGTCTTCCCAAAATAACTCGTTGCCTTCATTAATAAATAGCAGATCTCTTTTACGCCCTCTAATCTTTTGCGGTTGATCAAGCGAAATAAACTCGATGAGGTTTCCAAATAGGTAATACTCAGAATTAGACTTATTATGATACTTCTCGCTATAAAGGTTGTGAGCCTCTAGGATTTCCATAAAGTCTCTTAAAACGGTCGCACGTAAGCTAGGGAACGATTTACGGCATACAGTAATAACCTTGTTATTGTTATTAGTACAGTACTCAAATATTATCCAAAGTATTATGTTATATGTTTTGCCTGACCTAGTACCGCCTTGCTCAACTATAATCTTTTTGTCAGACAGTAATAAGTGATCATATACTATATTAGTCTTTATTTTTATTTGATCCAATTATCTCGATTTGAAAGTTAGTAGGCATTCCTTCTGCTCCAGTAATCTCTTGGCGTTCTACATAGCCTCTTGCTTTTCCTTTAGTCTTTAAATAGAATATTGTTGCTGAGGTATTGCCGTCTTGTATTTGTTCATGCAGTTGGCTTTCTGCGAAGTCCAAAGCTACGTTCTCAATATCCGCTACTTGATCAGCAAAATCTCTGTCCTCGTTTAGCCATTTATAATATGTGCTTCTAGGAATGTCAGCCTTTCTACAGGCTACGGTTACAACGCCCAAGCTCTGCTCTAGCGATTTCAATAAGCTCTCCTTTTTTATGTGTCTACTTTTGTCCATTATATTTGTGTTAAAATTATGATTATTAGTGCTACAAAGGCAAAGGCAACAGCTTTAACGCTACTTATGTATTGTTTGTCTGACCTTCCTTGCCTCGATCTAAATTGTCTTTGTTTTTTCATCTTGTTTATATTTTAATTTTAGGCGTATTTGATTAGCGGATTCCCAAGCCTTATTGTATTCTGCGTCAGCGAATAACTTAGAGAATCCTGTAATGTGTTTTAACTTAACTAACTCCTCAACTCCCATGCCTAACTCGTTGCATATCTCTTTATCGCTCCACCCGTTTTCTAACATAGTAAATACCATGCTTGACATTCCCGCTATTGAATGCATACCTCTTGCTCTATTATGGCGAACCGTACTTGCCATTCGGTCGTTTATATCCTTTTCCAATACTACGATCGGCAGATAGCCTTTATTACGCTCTAGGATGTCCGCATTAGTCTTAGCAGTATAGTACCTGTGAAATCCGTCAATGATTACATACTTGCCTGTCTTCTGATCTTGAATAGTTACAATAGGCTGAGTATAGCCATCATGCTTAATAGACGTATATAAGAGTCCCATTTCTTTTTTAGCTACTGAGTTAGGGTTGTAGTCGTTTGGGCAAACCTCGTCTATTAAAACCCATCGTATTCTATTAACTGGTTGTTCTTTTAATGGCGACAAATCATGTAGCAATTCTTTGATCTCTTCTATTATAGATATTTGATCTTCTGCGTTTATCTCTTTTGTCAATAGATTTTTTAAACTGTTTTTCATATTAAACCTTTTACGTATTTGTCATATTTGCGATTAATTCCAATGTTTTTACTTGTCAGCTTTCCGTCTACATATTTCTTTACTGTATTAAAGTATGGCGATGTTAAAAAGTTGCCGAGCTTAGTAAAGTCAAAGTCTTGCGACAGAACTGTTTTAATTAATGTTTTATAGAAATCCACATATACATTATTAGATACCATATACTTTTTGTTTTTTTCTATTTTCTTCTGCATCTTAATCAAAAACTCTTCATCGTTTGCTAGGTTCTCTGCTAGATATATTGCATACTCTCTCCATGATGCGAACATATACGGCAGATCCGTTGGGCATTTAAAGGCGTCGCTTTTAAGATGTTTGATTGCATTCGTTCCGTCGTGTCGTTCTGCGATCTTATTCCATGTCTTAGGCTCGATCTCCTGTATTAATAATAAATTTTGTATTGCCGTTTCATGATGCAGGTTTGAGATCCGCATATCGCTTATGCTTAATCCGTGAGTAAATAAAGCATCGTATATTCTATTGTAAACAATATTATTGTCAAAGATATATTTCCATACATCGCTATAGCTCCAGTCATAAATAGGATAAAACGTATAATGTCCTAGCTTTTCGTTTAGTTTCTTGCCCCAAGTAATATCTTGGTATGTTAAAGAGCTTGTAAGACTCATCATTCTTTTGGGGCTTTCTTCTGTTCTTACGCCTGAGATATAGCACGATCTTTGATTAGGGAAATGAACAGCAAAAATTTCTTTAAATAACTCTTGGAATCCAAAGTCTAAATATTTGTTTTCTTTTATTGATATTTCGGAGCGTTCTCGCATGTGCTTAATACCCTCTTGCCATATATAGATATATTTACTATGCGACGATACGTTGTTATACCATTTCATTGGCATCTGAAACCACATAGGCTCGATCCTTTTATCCTCAAATACTGATTCGCAGTAATCCGCAGTACCTTGCCATTCAGCTTCTTGGTCAACCCATAAAACTTTAAGCGGTAATCTGTTTCTCTCTTCTGCAATCTTTAATGTAAGGTTAAGGCATACCGTACTATCCTTGCCTCCTGAGAATCCAACTACTACATTCTCAAAATCGTCGAACAGCCTATGTATTCTTTTTTCTGCTTCAAACAGTACATTATTCTTACTGTATATTTTCATCCTTTTTTAGTGATTTTATAGTTTTCTCTAATCGTTTAGAATTAAACTCGTTGCCGACAAACCTCATCTTGTTTTGTATTGCACTACGAGCCGAGTTGCCCATTCCGCAAGTCGGATCTAATAGGATAGCCCCCTCTTTAGCCAATAAAGGAATAGCTATCTTTAAACTATCCTCATCTATAGCCCCTTCTAATGCATCTAAATTAGGCAATACTAGATTAGGATTCGTTGTTCCTACAATTACGGGGTTGGTCAATAGCTTACTCCCTGACTTATACCTTAGCGAGTAAACCTTCTGATTATATATAACATCTTTAATGTCTTCTAGTGTTTCGTCTAGCCATTGATTTCCTGTTTCTAAAAAGACATAACCGTCAACATGGTTTTTAATCATATCCTTTATTATCTTAATAAGAGTTTTATAAGACATAGCCTCGATTTCCTGCCCCGTATGACGTTTGTTTAGTGTACACCAGTATTTCATATTGCCATCGCCCCAAGGTGGATCTGTGTACAGTATATGAGCTTTAGATCCTTTAAGTAATTTATTGAAGTCTACGTTTTGCACGTCTTCATTTGATACTATGTGTTTTCCGATTTCTATTGTTTTCATAGTTTTATTTTTGCTCGATTAATTATTGCAGTAGAATCATTAAAACCTTTATCGTCTGTCATAACCCAATACTTATAATCTCCTATATTGTAGTATGTATATTCTTTATTGTAAAATTTCTCTTTGTAGCCGTTTTCGTTTATGTAATTCATAACTTTTAAAAACACAGCGTCTGGATAGTATTTCCTGCATATCCAACTGTGCGGAATATTAGCCATTGATTTTGCGAATGTAAATGTTGTTTCTAATTCTAGGAATAAATGTATCTCTTCTTTTGTCATAGTGTTGATCCTCTTAAAATTACTGTTTCTTTTAAATGCTCGGGCTTAAATAGATTATCGATGTATTTAATTACAGAACCATGCTCAAAATCTTTGCAAGAATAAATGTCAGAAGAGAAATAATTTAACTCAGGAAACGCATGGAAAGTAAAATGCGACTCCATAAATATAATGCCTCCCGTTATTCCTGTGCTTTTAATGTCAATCATGCTTTCGTCTACTACATAGATTAAAGGCTCAGAGAGCGGTTTTAAGCCTATCAATTTAGTAATATCTAGTAACATATCTCTAATAAGCGTTGAGTCGCATAGAGGCTCTTTACCGCACCCATAGGCGTCTATTAGTAAGTGTTTCCCGTTTTTCATTATTCGTTTGCTACATTAAACTCGTGTCCGCATTCTGGGCACATGGTTTCTATAAATTTTCTTTCTGTTCCTTTTTGGAATGTGCTTCCGATATTATCTGCTCCCTTTTGAATATCCTCGTCTGTTACTTCTTTATCGGATTGACCAGGAAACATTACTGGCTCAAACGCAGAAGACTCAATTTTATTTTCCCATACTCCAAGCCCCCACTCATTTAGCTCTTTAGATTTCCAGTCGTTAGCTAAGATGTCCCAGTCCCATTCGCCAAAGCTTACGTTATCTTTTATTATAAACTGCTCTATCTGCTCTTCTGTGAGGTTCTCTGCTCGTATTACAGGGATCTCTTTAAGTCCAATCTCTTTACATGCTAAGTATCGCATATTGCCGCCTATAATGCCACCCTCCGCATTTACAACTATTGGTCTTAAGTTTAACATTTCAGGAAAATCTTTAATGCTTTTTACTAGCTTTTTAAATTCTGCTTCTTTTATTGTTCTCGGATTTACAGGATTAGAAAACACCTTATTTATTTTAACCTTCTCAATCATAGTTTATTTATTTGTTTGTTCTTGTATTTTTTTCTCTAGTCTTTTGCACTTTTTTTCTAAGTAGCTAATCTTGTCAATTTCGTCATGTGAGATGTCAGGATCAAAAAGGAACTGACTCTGTAATTTTATTAATTCCGAATTATGATTTTGATAATAAGGAAACTTTTTATAGCTGTGCATTACGTTTGCCATATTAATTTTCTTACCGTTTTGATCATAAAACAGAACTATATTTTTCCATCTCATTTTTAGCTTGTCCCTTAGTAAGTAAGTAAGCAGAGACCGAACCTCAACGACCTTTCGCTCCCTATTATTTTTAAACACATCGATTCCAGATAGCTCTGTTATTTTCTGTGCCAATTTTATTGGTTTTAAATTATTTAGCATATTTTTTATATAAATCTGTTAAGTATCTTGTTTGATCATTCGCACTTGTATAGTGTTCTAAGTAATGTTTTTTGTTTATTTTTTCTATTATTTTGTAATCTAAGCCTTTAAAATTATAATCTAAAGTTTTTAATATCCTGCTTATGTTTGCTGAGTAAGGATTGAATTTTAAGTTTTTATTATTTGACAATATCTTAATGCAATTATATATTCTACAAGCCCTAGAAACGTCTGAGACAAATTCGTTTTCTTTTAGTTTTGTTAAAATGTTGTTTTGTAACCCTGTTAATAATAAGGTTAAAATATTCGTTTTGCTAAATTTCTTTTGAGAATCAATATACCAATCGTTACATATTTCTAAAGCCTCTATACACTCTTTGCTGCCTGTGGCTGCGTTACGTAAAGCAAAATCGAACGCTGTCCATTTCTTACTTATTTGTAGCTCGTGTATGTTCTCTTCTTTAAAATTAGAAACAATATAATAATCAATAGCTATGTCTAATTCTTTAACAGCCTGTAATCTGTGTTGCCCGTCTATAATTCCGTGCTTATAGTTTACCATCATTGGCGTTTGTAATCCGAACGACTCAATAGACTTTTTTATTCTTTTGACATTGTTAACGTCTAGGTGTCTGTTTCCGATAATTTTTGTAAATAGATTGTAATTTTTTGTTGATTTAATTTCTCTTTTTTTGTTCATGTTTATTAATTTGTCCTAAGTTTTAGGAGGTTATAGCATTCAGAGTATTTCTCTTTTGCTTTGCTTTTGTATTTTTCTTTAAATAGTTTATATAGCTTTTTTCTGTATTGATATTCAGTCTCGCATTCTGCGTAGTATTTCTCGCAAAACCTCTTGCCTTTACCTTTAAAGTAATTGACGTTATCTGCGGCGTCTCCTGCGATCATCTGCTCATAGAAATTATATAAGGCTTGATCTTCTGATATATCGTAGATCTCTCTATGTTTATAATGGTAGTTATATAATAGGCAAGGAAACTGCTTGTAATCTTTATCGATGCTCACTATCATTACGTTAGATCTACCATCCTCTTCGCTTAGTTTTTTCCAATACCTTGCTACCATGTCGTCTGTTTCTACTCCGTACCCAACTATGCTATCATACTGTGCTTTAACGTAGTCGTGCATTTCGAACAATAGAGGCGGTTTCTCGTACGTTCTGTTTTCTTTATATTGATTCCCTATAAACTTTCTGAAGTTGCCTCTAGAGCCGTTAAATGTTATAACCTTCTCGATCGTGTACATCTCTTCTAGGGAGTTTACTATACTCATAAACTGTTCGTCGAATTTGTTACGAGCTTCCGATATATCTGTTTGGTGGTAATCGTCTTCTGGAGTCTCTCTCTTTTTGCAGCAACTAGCATAGACTAGGCTGTCGGCGTCTACAAGTAAAATCATATATTTTTAATTAATTTCCTTATTCCTTTATAAGCAACTTGGCATAATTCATTTTCGTTTGATCCCATTTCAATAGAACCTTTTGTTATAGTATAAATTTCTAGTATTAGTTTTCTAATTTCTGGATATTTTTCTATATTATGAATACAACAATTAGATAAGTGATAGAGTCTCATAATTCTTTTAATTCGTCTTTTATTTTGCCTAAATACCAGTCTTGCATTTTCTTGTTTTCCTTACAAACTTGATTAATAATGAATGGTAGATCCTTAAATAACTGATCCGTATTATATACTAAAACCTTTTCGTTGTCTATGTCTCCATGATAAAAATACATTTCGCCGTCGCTACAATGTAAGCTATGCGTTTCGTGAATGTAGGTATGCGACTTAGCTTCTAGTAGATTGCCTTCTAGCTCTGTAATCCTTTGTTGTAGCGTTTCTGTTGAACTCATTTGTTTAATTTTATATTTATATGTAAAAAGTTTTTTTCTCGTTTAGCTTCTTTTATTTGATAGTTAATTATAACGTCAGTAATCTGCGGATCTTTAATACTCATATCGTCTATAGTATTTTTAATATGCATTAATTCTTTTGCCGTCATTATTTAAGACTTTTTAGTCCTGTTATGTGAGAAATCCCTTTGTATTTTAGTTTTTCCTCTAAATTTTTTAAAGAAGCATCAACCATAAATTGAAATATGTCGCTTTCTTTTGTGTAATCGATTAAAGTTCTAGCCGTAAAAGCGATGCCTAATAAACCCTTATACTCTTCGTTTGTAATTGTAACTTTAGTAATGTCTGTCATTTGTTCTGTTTTTAAATTATACGCTAATATAATACAAAAAAGGTTATGATACAAAAAATTCAATAACTATTTTTCGTTGTTCCATATTATGTTTAGATCCGCTATCCATCTATTGATTAATTTAGGGTTGCATGTGCAGGGTTTGTAAAACGTATGCTTGTAATATCTTGAGTGTAAGTCGCATACCAAGTCAAATTCGGTTGCACTAATGACATCGTTTTTACCCATTCTAAATTGTTTCCAGTTTTTATGATCATTTTTTTCAAATTTTACCATCTTTTAATTTTTAAATTGTTTAGCTTATTTCGTCTTTTACCGCATTGGCAATCTGTGCCTCTTGCCTTATGGTAAGCATCAACGATATATTTAATGCCTGTATATTTTGTGATGTAATAAATAATGTCTCCTAGTTTCATTTAAATTGTTTTAAAGTGTTAAACGGGATCTCATAATATGCAGCTCCTTTGTTTCTTTTAATAGGGCATTTTATAATCTCTTTATGTTTTATAAAGCCTACAATACTAACCAAATTAGGCTCGACTGTTTCGTTGTATTTAACGCCTATATAAACGTCCTTGGGTTTACCTAGAACATTAGCAACTTTCGGCATGATGTACTTAAAATAGTTTTTAGTAGCTGATTTTATCTCAACTTTTTTAGAGTTAATAATCATGTCGCAATCGTCATATACGCCTGAGCTATCTAATCCCTTTGCAGGTTTTTCTACTTTATAGTTTTGCTCTAGCCATTTACCTGTTAGCATTTCACAGACTACTCCTCTCCAAGCCTCGACGTCTGTATATCTGTATTGACCTTCTTTTATTTGTTCAAAGGCTTTTATTTGATTCTTAGCAAAATCTTTATCTTTTTCTGTAACGTCTAAGTTTATCATAGCAATTTTTTTAGTTTCTTTTTTACTTTTTTGTATGTAAAATAAAGGGCGTAATAACCGATGTTTGATTTTCTTGAAAACTCAGCTATTTTTTCGCCTCCGTTTATTATTTCAAAGACTCTTCGATCGTACCAATGCATTTTTTTTAGCTCGTCTGTTACCTTTGAATATGTCTCTGTATAATTGACATCCGTATAAACATAGTTAGTGTCGCCATACTCCTGTATGTAATCGTCGATACTAATAACTTGAATGTTTTTGCCCTTGCGAATCAGATCAATATAAAGGGTTTTAAGAGTCTTAAAAATATAATAGTAATTTATCTCATCATTGTACATGACGTCTGCGTTTCCCTTTTCTAATAAAAAATGAATCTTAATATACATCTCTTGCGTAATGTCTTCGGCTATTCTTTTAGTGCATCCAAACGTCTGAACAATCTCAACCCAAGTATCATGCTTTTTTGCAATTAAAATTAATTTTTCTTTAGTCATATCTTTTTAAAGGATCATATAAATCGCCTATAATAACTGGTAAACCTACGTTGTTGACTTGAAAGCTAAAAGTTTCGAATGCGTAACCTCTGCTCCTGCCGCAATTAACTGTTATCCAGTCTTTATTTACGGTGTTTGCCTCTAGTTGGATAACGGTCTCTGCCTTTTTTTCTAGGAAACTCCCTAGATGACCAGTACCTAATTTGGTAGATCCGAAGTTTTGATGTATGACATTAATGATATGGCAATTATAATTTGCTGACCACTCCATTAATTTCTGAACGACTGCATTCGACTCTTCTAAATTATTTACGTCACTAACTAGATCGGCAATACCGTCTATAATAACGAGGGATGGCGTATCTATATTCTTAGATAGGAAGTACTCGATAAACTGAATGCGTCGCTTATAGCCTATCGCTCGTAAACCAAAGGTATGATATTTTTTATTATCTAAGTCGTAATCCATGTCGTGCAGTCGTTTGAAGACTTTTTGACAATGCCATAATCCTTGTTCTGTATCGAAATGTATTAAATGCCCGTCTCCTCTATGCCCTTTTATATCGCCTCCGTATGTATTAGATCCGCTTAAATATACTGAGGCTAGTAAGGATATAAAAAAGGTTTTCTTGGTCTTAGGTGGAGCGGTTACGACCGATAAATTGCCGTATGTTCCTATAGGTATTGGAAACTCAATGTCTCCGTCTTTATGTTTTATAATTTTTTTGCCGTAAGATAAAGCTACTGGCGGATATTCTATTTTTTCTTTTGTATTAACGTGGCAATCCTCTTGTATAACCTGCATTAATAACTCGTGTTCTGTTTCTCGTTCTGTCATTTTGATTAGTAGATATAAAAAAGGGCATGAATAACAAACCCACACCCTTTAAATTAGTAAAAAGTAAGTTTTTAAAATGGTAAACCGTCGTCATCTGTTTTAACAGTATGTGAAGCAACCGTCTGCGGAGCTTCGTCTTTTACTACTAATTGGATAGTGCCTTCTTTATCTACTTTTTGACCTTTGCCGTTATCGATCCATACTACTGATCCGTTTCCTAATGTTTTTCTTGGAATCTTAGCCTCTCTCTCTTCTTGTGTTTGATTGTCTGTAATCCAGACGTTGTTTTTAAATCGAGTTTCGTCATTTATTATAATGGTAAAATCGTAATAGATCTTGCCGTTTTTTTCTGTTTGAAACTTGTGATTCGGTAATGCTTTAATGTCGATACTTGCGTTAATAATTGCGCCCATAATTTATTGTTTTTTAATTGTTATTGGTTTTTTAAAATTGTCTGATTCGTCTTCGCCGAAAACTCCGAGTTCGTAAAATCCTGTAAGTTTTAGAACCGCTCTGCTCATGGCTCTCTTTTCTGCCATTTCTGCGACGTACCAACTATTACAATTTCCGTCTTTGTAGTTATCGCCTTTTAATGCAGAACCGAATGTTTCGACTCTTGCGTCTTCTTTTGTTGCCGTAGCTCTCATTACTGAGAAGTTAGGTGTACATTGAATAACCTCGTAATTAATATTGATCTTTTCGATTCCTTGAATCTTGTCAATACCTTGTCGTGTAATAATAACGTAATGCTGATGCTTAAAGATGTCATCTTCTGTTAGCTCATACTTTACGTAAAGTTCTTTTAATTTGTCTCTGTTCATTTGTTCTGTTTTTTTAATTGAGTTTCTAATTTAGTTATTTTCTTTTTAAGTGCCTCTATCCTGTATTGGTTATACACTATAACTTCCTGCATAGCTTCTATTGAAGCGTTATATCTTACATCCATTCTAGAGTGTCTTTAAGGGATTTTTTCTCTTCTAGTTCTTTGTAGAGTTGCATTTGTGAGAAAGCGTCGTCATGCAATACTGCGTGAGCTAACTTAACTTGAATTGTAATAATCTCTGACTTTACGTCGTCTAACTGTGTTTTCATGTGTTCTGTTTTTAAATTAATATTCTTTCCATTCTAAAATGTCTGCTACTTTAAAGACTCTGTCTTGTAAAACCTTAATATTTTCTAAAGCCTTAATACAATGCTGTAGCTTTTCTATGTCATCCCAAAATACTTGACCTTTTTGAAATTCGATATTGCCTAAAGTTGTCTCTAGTCTTTGTTTTACGGACTCGACCGTATTGTCTACTAATAAATCTTGATGTAATAATTCTGTCATGTGTTCTGTTTATGATTGATATGTAAATATAATATAAAAAGTTTAATAAAACCTAATTTAAAACAAAAAAAA
>TARA_B110000259_G_scaffold168237_1_pt1 | contig 14347 bp, 1 predicted proteins | sample TARA_B110000259 | Tara Oceans TARA_B110000259 (sample SAMEA4397649) | marine metagenome | biome: Polar Biome; feature: [SRF] surface water layer (ENVO:00010504); material: water (ENVO:00002006), including particulate matter (ENVO:01000060) such as... | depth 5 m | reverse complement strand
TTCAAATTCATATCCTTTGGTTGCGGCTGATGATGATGGGTATGTTCCTAAATTTTCACATGGTGGGCATGGAACTTCTGTATATACCCATATCTTATAATTTTTGCTCATAACTATTCTCCTTCTAATTTTTTAATTCTAGCTTGTAAATTTTCTATCATTGTTTGTTGTTCTTTAATTCCTTCTATTAATAAAGGAACAATTTTATCATATTTAACTCCCAACATTCCTTCCATGCCTGAATCTTTGCTTCGTTCATGCACAACTTCAGGTAATACTTTTTGAACTTCTTGAGCTATTACTCCAATATCACGTTTTTGTCCATTTGGTTGACCCGACCACCCTTTTGTATAATTAGGTCCTTTTTCGTTCCAATTAAATGATACACCACGTATTTGTTTTATTTTTTCTATAGGGTTATCTATAACCTCAACGTTATCCTTCATTCTTGCATCTGATGAATTGTATGCAATAATATCCGAATCACTTTGGATTTCATTTGTATTAAATAATACCCCTTCAATTCCATAGAAACTATAACCATCTCCCCCAGTCATTTTTGAAACTATACCTGCTGTAATTTGTGGAGTTGCTGGACAAACATCTAGGTTGGCTTCTGCGAATATACCACATTGATATTTGTAGTTACTTACCGCACTACCACATGCGTTTTTACCATTTATACCATTATTATCCCAATTTGTATTTGCATTATTAGCATTTCCAATTCCAAAAAACCCTGCTGTTCTATTTGTATTTAGAGTTGCGTAATTTTGCTCTATATAAAGTGGTGCTGAATCTGAAGAATTACCAAAATCTGATGTTTCAATAACCCTTAGAGTTCCATTGGTCATATTCATACCTGGATGATTGGCTATTCCACTAGGAGTGGTTACTAAATCATCGTTTAATTCAATTACTTGATTTCCACTTGAATCATAGAATTTAAGGTCTGCGTTTGCTCCATCTATCTCAATTCTTTGATTCGATGACCCTCCAAATGTTGCAATACCATCATCTAAACTTAATTGTGTTCCGGCAGATGCACCCCAATTAGTAGATTGAATATTTCCTGTTGAAATCCCATTACCCGATATTACTGTCCCCACACTTAAAGGTGCACCAATAGATATTGCCTGATGTTCGACACAAGGTGTTCCACCATCATAAATAATATTTCCTGCAATTACACTATTATATGTTGAATTTGTGAAATCGTAAGTATGTGCTGGTGTGGTGAAATCCCCATTCTTAAATAGTTCCCCAGTAGCGCCTCCACCACTTTTAATTCTTATTCTCAATCTCCAAGTATCACCTATTTCAAAGATGTTATAAACAACTGCACTGTTACTTCCACCATATCTCCAATACAAATCATTTGCGTTTATATATACAGCATATAATGGTGCAGTTGAAGTTGTAGATGCATTAGTTGGAAACCATCCAAACATTTCCGCATGATTATTAGATGAGATTGATGTTACTTTAAAGTCCCATTCCATAAATGGTTGTTCTGTTCTATAGAATATTTGCTTCATTCTGAACGACGAATCCCATATGTTATCATCTGATGTATCTGCTGTTCCGATACCAGTTGTAGTGGGATGTTGTGCAAGATTACCATTTAAGTCAAATACGGCCGTATCAATCACTTGTGAACCATTACCCCCAAAGTTATAGTATGTGGAAGTTCCAGCAGAATTATCTTCTGGATTGGATACAGTTATATTTCCTGAAACTGCTACATTACCACTATCATCAATTGTAAAATTAGGAGTATTAATTTCTAATTTACCAGCAGTATGATTAAATCTCATATAATTACCATCAGACTTACCAATTGCAATTCGTGCAGCTGCTCCTTCCATCAAAATACCATTTTGTGTTGTATATGCTCCAGTACCACCAATTTTAAAAATCCCATCATCTAACGCTAATGATGTACCTAAATAGTGAGATAAGTTATTTGATTTTATAATACCAGTCGTAATTGAATCACCACTAATTCTACTCGTACCACCCGAAGTAAATTCTTTTATTTTTATATAATCAACATGCGTTATACCCTGCGTATCATTGTAGTTCAATAATAGATATGCTCGTATGAATCCACCATTGATTTCAGTTCTCAACGTTCCAGGATTAGTTTTATCATCATGCATTGTAGTATCACCACTGGAAGTTGTTCTAGTTGCTCCTTTGAAATAACCTTTGAATGTTTGGAAATATCCAAGTCCACTACCAGTACCTAAATTATTAGCTGATAGAGTAATATAATGACCTGATGCACCACTTCCACCAGCGTAGTCAACTTTAGTTGTACCATCTGACTGCATCCCACTTATACCAACATATGCAAGTGTGGCAGATGCACCAGCCGTTCTTTTGATTCTAACTTCTACCTCATATAATGATGATTCATTAAATGGTATTAATTGATTAGAGTGTAGATTTGCTTCATCATCTCCAGCATTATTACCTATTACGAGTGATTTACCTGAAATACAATCCGTATCTGTAACTAATAATGGGGAATTGGTAGTGCTCACCCCTTTGTTGTACCACCAACCTTGCCCAGTTCCATCAAACTTTGGAGCATCACCACCAGAAGTAGCTGCCACGTTAGGGTATTGTGAGAAATCATCAAAGAATACTACATTACCATCTCCGTTATCAGGTCTACCTCTAAAGGTTACATCACCTGCTATTTCTACGTTTCCATTCGAACCACTAATATATTGTGAAGTTCCAGTTCCTAAGAAAAACTTATCTACTTCAATATTTGCATTTGAACCACTAATTAATAATGACCTATCAGTATTATTCCAAGCAAGGTAACCACTAGTCGCTGCACTACCACTCATTCCACTACTATTTCCACCTAAGTAGAAGTTTCCACTATCATCTAAAAATGATGTGAAATCGGAAAGTGAACCATTAGTTCCACTTATACCATTGTGGAATCCAAACACATCTGAATTCATTAATAAACCTGGAGAACTAATTGGGCCGATTCCAGTTAAACTTGTATCTAAGTATGAGAAGTCTTGATTGTTTGCTCCTTGGTCTCCTTGTGCTCCAGCTTTAGATTTAGCTATTGAGTAAGTTTTTGATATTGAAACACCACCACTAGCGGCTGTAAGTATTACAGAACCACTATCGGGTGTTAATGCTGTTATTGTTAGTACTCTGTTACTGATTGTTGCAGTAAGACCTGTTGAGTTATTGTTTGTTACAGTATAATTAGATGATACGTTTGTTACACCTTCATATATAAACATTTCAGTACCACTACCATTAAATGATGAAACATCACCATTGTTTGCAGCGGGAACTACATCAGCTTCAGATGTTAGGAATGCCGTTACTGCATCTACTCCACCAGCACCAGCTGCGCCAGGTTGAACTGCTACAATTGTAATTGTATCAAATGTTAATTCAGTTGTTGAATCTGCAGCTTCTGATACACCAACTCTAATTGTTTTTGGAGTTGAGAAATATGATGATGGAACTGTGAAGTCTTTTGAATCACCATTTGCTGATGTCCCATTTGTATAGGCAGTATCTTCTGTTATACCATCACCTGTAAATGCAAAGTGTCCATCTGTAAAGTTTTGTGAATTTGCTGATAATGCTATTGTACTACTTGGTGATGGGTTTAACCCATCTGCATCATATGTTACAACATTAGTTGCCGCAGTTAATGATACAGTTTTAGAACCAGAACCGGCTGCTCCTGGAGTTCCATCAGTACCTGCTCTAGATTTAACTAATGACATTGTTTTATCAATCTTTACAACCCCAGTTGATAAATTACCGCTACCATCTTTTACTTCTTTAATTACAATATAATCTACTCTAACTTTACCTGCAGTAGAACCATAACCAGCTAAAAACATTGGTGATATGTAAGTTGCTGCTGTATTAATACTCTTTGGAGTATTGATATCGGGAGCTTCACCAGTGTTTGAATTACCATTGGTAGAGTGGCCTGTAAAGTATCCTCTCTTAGTTACCCAATCTGTACCTTCGTTTTCACTAAATGTAAACCCATTAGCCGCTATATAATGTTGTGAACCAAATGAGTTTCCCCCAGTTTTGTTTCTTTTATATGATTCAGAGCTCCAACCATTTGCACCAATATATACCGTTCCACTACCAGCAACTCTTTTAAACCTAGCTTCAACATAATATGTTTTAGTATCATCATAGGCAACTATATCTTTACCTATTATCCAAACCCTATCATTATTAGCATTATTACCAAATTCAACATAGTTGTTATATAACTCTCCATCACCTGTACCAACAATTGTAGTATCAGGATTATCTTCATAATACCAATCATTATCAGTTCCATTAATATCACCATTTGGGTTATTAGTACTAAATTGCCCAGTAGCCCAATTTTCACCGGCTCTACTTCCCCAACCACTATGATGGATACCACCACTAATTGCAGTGATTGTTACAGAACCACTATCGACACCCATATCTGTAATATTTAAGGATGATGAATTAAATGAATTAAAATCGTTATCAATAGTAACATCTGCAGAACCAGCTCCATTAATAAAATAGGTATTTGTTTTATCTGTTACACCTTCAAAAATTGTAACATCAGTTTCTGCTCCTGCATATGATGAAACTGAACCATTAGCATCTGCTGCTAATGTATGTGATTCGTTACTTACTATAAAAGTAATAGCATCAATACCCGATGTACCATCAGCACCACCATCTAGAGCGAATACTTTAAATGAATCACTTAAAGATCCTGATGTGGCTGTTATCGTTATTGGGTATTTACCTTTAGGAGATGGTGAGTTTGTATTAAATACTAAACTACCACTTATTACTCCACTATTATTTGATAATGATGTAGGGGCAAATGTAGGTACAGTATGACTACCACCAATTGCATCTATAATTGTTATATCAGCTGCTGTTAAAGTTTTTCCTAAATTTTGTTGAGTAATAAATAACTCAATTGTTGTATCATCAGGTGTTGTTGCAGATGCCGATGCAAACGCAAATACTTGTGAGTCACCAGTTAATGATATTAAAGATGCTGATGTTCCTGGAAGACCATCACTACCTTCTTTGGATTTTGCTATAGTTTGAGTTTTAGTAAAACTAAATGCAGTACCATCTGCAGTTTTACCACTAATTGGATATGAAATAGTTACTGAATCGGTGTTATTATCCATTCCGTTGTGGTTTCCAACTACTGCGTAATTACCACCATCAATTATTCCAGCGGCACCACCAACAGTTATGTCTCCTGTTGGTGATACAGTTGGTGTGTTAATTTTCCAAGTACCATTAGAAGTTCCTATAGCATCATACACTAACTCTGTACTACCTTCGTAAACATATATTTCAGTTCCACTATTTGTATAAGATGATACAACCCCAGTTGAAGATGCTGGTACTATATGTGCTTCGTTGGTTAATAAATATTGTAATGCAGAAACACCATTTGCTCCACCTTCTACTTTAATAATCGATGTAGTATCAGTTACACTATCTTTAGTTACCGATACGGTTAATGGTAAATCGGATTTAGTTAGAGATGAGAATGGGAGTGTAAATGTTCGTGTACCTGTTCCATTTGTAACTGTACCACTAACAGTTGGAGTATTTATTGTACTACTAACAGATGTAGTAATTGTAATATCAGTTCCTGCAATAGCCCCACTAAGATTTTGTTGGTTTATTGAGAAAACTGCTGATGTTGGTGTTGCGGAAGTATCCGTTGAATCATCAAATGCGAATGTTTGAGTATCTGCTGATAAGGTTATTGTTTTAGCGTTTTCACCTGGCGTTCCATCTGAACCATCATCTCCTTGCAACGCTTGTGATATAGACATCAATTTAGTTAATACAACTGAACCTGATGTTGCTGTAATTTCAACCGAACCACTAAATGGTGTTGTTGATTCGGTTATTGTTACAGTATCACCACTAGTCGTTGTTGTAATATGAGATGAAATTGAACCAGTGTTTATAATATAATCATTGGTTACATCTGATGTACCTTGAAATACTAAAATATCTGTACTTGCACCAGCATATGATATTACACCTATAGATGAAGTTACAGGAAGTGTATGTGAATCGTTTGTTAATAATGCCGTTATTGCTGATACACCTGATGTACCATCTGAACCACCCTCAACTTTAAATATTTTTACTGCGTCTTGAAGTGAATCTTTTGTTGCTGATATGGTTAGTGGGAATTTTGATTTATCACTACCCATACCACCAGCATTTGTATTCCCTGCAAATGATACTGAACCACTTACTATACCCGTACCACTAACAGCGTCTGTATTAACAAATGTAAAGTTTGTAATATTACCACCACCATTCATTTGTATTGTAACATCACTTGCTGAAATAGGTGCTGCTAAATTCTGTTGTTGAAAACTAAATTCTATAGAAGATGGAGTTGCGTCTGTATCTATAACATCATCGAATGCCATAACCTGTGAATCTAAACTACCAATAAGTAATTTAGCAGATGTTCCATCATCCCCATCAGGTCCTTGTTTGGATTTAACCAAACTCATTATTTTATCTATACTTACACTACCACTTGAAGCGTTTATATTAACATTAGCGCTATCAGCTGTCATCGTTGATATGGTAACTGTGTTTCCACTATCCGATGCGCTTACTCCAGCACCATTGGATGATGATATAACATAATTAGAAGTTACATTTGTGATTCCTTCGAATACTTCCATATCCGTAGAACCACCAGTATATACTGCAATTGCGCCAGATGAATCAGCTGCGAATGTATGTGATTCGTTTGTAAGGAACGCAATTACTGCATCCGTTCCATCTACTCCATCTCCACCACCATCTACTTTAAATATTTTTAAACTATCTTCCAACCCATCTTTAGATACTTCAATCGTAATCGGTAACTTACTTTTGGTGGATGAAAGAGTTGTATTGAATGTTATACTACCACTAACTTGCCCAGTTCCATCTGTTACGTTTGCAACAAAGGTTGGGTCTACTAAGGTGCTTCCACCTGAATCTTTTATTGTGATATCACCAGCACCTATAGTACCACTTAAATTTTGTTGGTTAACAATAATCAATACATCATTATCTATTGGTGTATTAGATGATGCTGATGGGAATGAGAATACTTGTGAATCTGATGATAGTGATAACAACTTAGCATCTGCTCCTGGTAAACCAGCAGTACCCTGCTTTGATTTAGAAAGTGTCATTGTTTTCGATAATGATACCGATTCACTAACTGCTGTTATAATAACCGAACCACTATCGTGTGCCATCGATGTGATTGTTATAGTGTTACCACTTATAGATGAACTTACAGATGTTGTTGAATCTTTACTAAAAGTATATGTTGAATTCTTATTTGTAGTTCCTTCGAACACTTCCATATCAGTAACTGCTCCAACGAATGATACTACAGTTCCATCATTTTGTGAAGGTAACGTATGAGATTCATTGGTTAGGAATGTAGTTACTGCATCCACACCACCTGCCCCATCACTACCACCTTCTACTTTAAATACAGTTACGGAATCCGTTAGAGTATCATTTGTACAAGATATGGTTAATGGTAAACTAGTCTTAGCTCCATTTAAACCACCACTACTAAATCCACCTGTATATGAAACACTACCACTTACTATACCACTTTTTTGGTTTGTATCCCCACCCACACTATTATTGTTGAATGAGAAGTTTGTAACATTATTACTATCTGCGGTGGTGATTGTTATATCACTACTTACAATAACATCATTTAAGTTTTGTTGAGAAAATGAGAAGTTAATTGTACCCGGCGTTGCTGAGTTATCTGTTGAATCATCAAATGCGAATATCTGAGAATCTACACTTCCTATTAATGTTTTTGCGTTATCACCACTTACACCCGGAGTTCCATCCGAACCATCATCACCCTGCCTAGTAATACCAATCGACATTATTTTTGATAATGATACCGATTCACTAACTGCGGTTATTGTAACTGAACCACTATATGGTGATGTGGTATTTGTTATCGTAAACGTATTTGATGATGAAGTTGCCGTTATATATGCTGCTGAACTTTCTGTAAATGAATAGTTTGATGTTTTATCTGTAATACCCTCAAATACTTTCATTTGAGTATCAGCTCCTGCATATGATTGAATTGCGCCTGAACTACTCAATGGTAGTGTATGTGATTCGTTTGTTAAAAATGCCGTAACGGAATCAACACCAGGAGCTCCATCTGAACCAGGTTGTAATCCGAATAATGTTAAACTATCAGTTGATGCGGCTGTTCCACCATCAGAACCTGTAAATGCTCTTACTTCATATGTTTTAGGAGTAGATGAAGTTGGTTTCTCTAATGTAGTATCAACAGTGAATGTGTTTGCTGTACCTCTGGCTCCTTGAATAGTACTATCTTTATAGTATTCATAATATACTTGTCCTATAAAGTTTTGTGGTGTTGCGGTTAATGTTATAGTTTGATTAGATGGAGCTTCATTTCCAAACTCATCAAATGTTACTACATATTTATCAGCCGATAGTTCTACTGTTCGTGCTATAGAACCACTTGATACATTATCAATTGCCGTTTCAACGGATGTTCCATCTGCGAAGTTTAACTGCCCAGTGATTGATAATGTAGATGTTGATGGATTCCAAGATAGTTTATCACCCAATGAGAATTGAGAACCTGAATCTACATAGAACCCAGTATTAGAATTATTATAAGCTCCATGTATTCCAGTAAATAATTTACCATCAGCCATACTAATTCCACCAATAGAACCTGTTTTTGCAATTATACCACCTTGAAGGAATACATTATCGGTTGCTAATCCAAACCCTGGATTTGAATTACCAAACACATAATCTGAATTTGCCAATCCACTTAAATCACCTAATCTTACTTTTAACGCTACATCGTATAATCCACTACCTGTTCTTTCAACAACATCCATATATGGTGTATTCACATCATTTGGATTTGCGTTCATTTTGATATAACCAGTATTTAATTTACCAGTCGAAACAATAACTTGCCCATCTTCATATGATTGAGCTGCTGATGCTAAATCACCAACAAAATCACCTTGAGTACCACTTCCGTAAGCTCTTTGAACGTATATTCTACCATGAGTTTCATCCTCATTAGAATTATCACCATCTACCGATGCTGATTGTAATAAGATGTATTCTGTTTGGAATCCAGTGTTATCTACTTTTTTAGCTAAAAGTATTTCACCTTGTGAGAATCCACTAGCATTCTTTACAGACATTGTGGTTTCACCGGCTGTAACTGAACCTGTTATTGTGGTTGCGTTAGCTACCCACAATTGTCCACCAACTGCGTTTACTGATTCTTTCTCAAAAGTAGTTGTTCTTAACGTACCTCTAATTCTTACGTTTTCAAATTCTGCAGTTCCATTTCCTTCAGATGAAATCTTCCACCCTTTTAATCCACTTGCGAAATCTCTAGTTTGTAAGATACCTTCAGGTTTCATTATAAGGTTTCCACCTTCTATAGAACCCGTTGTAATACCCCAACCACCAATCGATGCTGATACGAATCTTGCGAAACCATCTGCTTTGATAGATGAGGATGAGTTTGTTTCAGTAGATGCGGCGCCATCTATTAGAGCCGGAGTTCTTATGTTTTCTACAGTTAAGTCTGATAGAATTGTTGCGTTAGCCCCAATTATTAAACTACCTTCTCCACTATTTGCTTTAGGGTCTAAGTGGAATATAGAAGAACTTATTTCTATATTTCCATCAGAACCACTTATATATTGTTGATTTAAGTTACCAATAAAAAACTTATCAGTTTTAACATCTAAGATACCACCAGCAGCTGTTGAAAATACAAGATGCCTAGCATCGTTATCTCCAACGAATTGCATACCAACACCTTGCAGCTGGTCTTCACCCATTACAAGATTACCCGAACCACTATAGATTACGAACCCACCTGGTGCTTTTCCTAATGATGCCGAAGTAATACCTCTGTACCCAACGGAACGCATGAATCCACTACTAGAACCACCAATTTCAATACCAGTTCCTAATGTATTAGATATAAAAATAGAACCACTAATTAAGTTATCTTCACCACCGATATAAACTTGTTCACCTTTAAATACAAATGGCTGTGATATTGTTTCAGTTCTTGATATACTACCCTCAGCGTTTAAATATAATAACTTTAGTATCTTAGGGTCATTTAAGTTTTTAGAAGGAATAGGTACTTTTATATTTGCTGTAGAGCTATATGGTATTGATACTTCATTTAGTAATTCAAAGTCTGCAGATAATCCTTCTGATTTAGCTAATATTTTAATTTTATCTACAACACCAGTTATAGGGTCTATGTTACTGAATTGTAAATCTACAAAGTTTCGTTTGTTTTGTGTTACTGTATTAGAACCACTCTTAATGTATTGTATTTTATAATCTGCTTCAGATACCGATTCGTATGTATGTGTTAAATCTTCTCTATCAGCAAATGATGTTGTAAAGTTTGTTAATGTCTTTACATAGGTACTATTTAATAATTTTTCAATTGATGAACTAAAGAATGTAGAACTCTCTGGTCCTTCAATATTAGCTACAGGGAATGCTGGTTCTGTAAAGTTATTCAGAATTATAGTTCCACCAATCATTTCAGCATTGAATGTAGAACTATCAGCAATTTGAATTACAGGTGTTGTACCACTAAATAAATATTTCGCCTTACCAGTCTGAACTGTTTGTGTTAATGTGTTATTGGTTTGTGCTTGGTTTTCGTATGGTTCTACACTTTGAGAAACTACTACGTTTGGTACGTTAGTAGGATTAAATATAATCTCTGATGAATTATTTCTATCTCTATCTACATTTAATGTAGTTTGCCACTTAACGTTTATCTTACCCTTTTGACTCGATGGTAATGAGTTTCCGTTTAAGTCTTTTGTTGCAATACCCAATAAAGTAATAACAGCTTCACCATTTGGAGTATTATCAATACCCTTATCATTGTAAATCCATATGGATATTACTCTACTTTTATCAGCTTCTAAATAATCAGGAATCTCAAAGTATATAGGTTGTCCGTTAGAATCTCTAACATCGACATATATTTGAGTGCCATCCACTAAGTTAGTTGGATGGGCAGTAATTCTTAATAAGTTTTTACCTTTTTGTAAAACCTGTGGGACATCAGAAACTCTAAAGTACTTAGTTGAACGCTGACTATCATCAACGATGAACGTTTGTATATCTTTTAAGTTCTCTCTGTCTGAAAATTTATATTCTAAGGACATTCATTTCTCCTACTATTTCTACTTTATATATAAGTATGAAAAATACACTTATAACTATAAATATCTAATTGATGAAAATCCATCTAATTTTGTGATATCTATTATTTGGTCAACCATATCTCTAGTCTTATCTATATGTGAGATTGTAACTATGAAATCAAATTCGTTCTTTAGGTAATCGAATAATAAATATAAAGAATTAAAGTTATCCGTATCTAAAGAACCAAACCCCTCATCAATTGCTATAAAGTTTGGACGTGGTAGATTTGACACATTTACTAATGCGGTTCTAATTGCTACGGATGAAATAAACTTCTCCATACCACTTGTTAATTCTAGCGGCCAGAACTCTTCAGTTCCATATGCTATATATGAATTTATATTCTTACCATCCGTATTAAGTATGATTTGGAAATCTACAATTGGCTGTAGTATATTATTTATCTCTACTTCTAATTTAGGTAATATGTCTGATATTAATTGGTATGGTATCCCATCTCTTCTTACACATTGTAAGTAGTATTCATACCCCTCATACTTCTTTTCCATCAATTCTAACTTATCTATAGAATCATTTACAGTTTTAATAACGTTTTGTGAAATTTTAATATCACCACTAACATCAATAATACCATCATTTAGATTCATAATATCTTCATCAAAAATATCTAAAGATAATTTGGTTTTATCAATTTTTTGTTGTACTTTTATGTTATGCTTTACCGATGCTTTTTGTTCTAACGATTTACTTATATCTGTAGATGTGTATTTAAGTTTAGTTATTAAGTCTGATAACTCTAAATTACATGATTTATTAGTTAACTCTAACTTCTCAATCTGATTGGTTAGTTTATCGTATTTATCTTTTAATTCTTTTACACTTACTAATACTTCTCTAACATCAAATTTAAACATATCAGATTTCATATCCAGTATTTCCGAAGATAATCGTTTTGATTTGGAAGTTAGTTTAATTATATCATCTGATAATGTTTTTGATTGTTTAGCAAATGGGGTGTTTTTATTCTTTACACAATGTTCGCAATCATCATCGAATGATAAAGAACCAATACCATCTAAATGTTCTTGTTTATGCTCAATATCAGTATTTAAAGTATCTAACGATGATGTTATCTCTTCTAACCTATTAACATATGTTTGGTATTTTATATGGCTTTCTTGTAATTTGTTTAAATCGTATGATTGATATTCAGTACTAACTGATTTTATTTCAATTGATATATTATCCAATTCATCTTTATAATCCGTACATTCTGATGATTTATCTGAAATTTCTAACTCCAACGAATCTTTTAATCTTATTAGAGAATCTGTATCTATTATAGTATCATCTACATTTTTTAATTCTGATATTAAGATATCCTTTTCTTCTCTAAGAAGTGTTCGTTTACCCTTTAACTTAGATATTTTATCATTACACTTTACCAATATCTTTTGATTCTTTTCCAAATCCTCTTTTGCTTCTACTAACTTATCAGTAAAGTTTTGATTCTTATAATCTTTTAAGAGTGCACTTAACTCCCTAATCTCATCATTAGCTATTTGATATAATTCTTCAAATACATTCATATCTAAGAATTGAGCAAGTAGTTCTTTCTTTTCTCTTTGTGATTTTTCAATGAACCCACCACTATTAGATTGGTTAGACATTGCTGTAAGAATGAAATCTTCGTATGAACCTACATACTGCCTAATTATAGAGTTTGTATCTCTACGTTCCTCACCATTTAATGAATGAGTAATACCATCTACTATACAATAAAATTCTACATCTACCTTTACAGTTCCCCTTTTTGGAGATTTCTTACCAATTCGTTCTATGAAGTAATCTACCCCATTTATCTCAAAATTAAACTTACAATCGAATTTTGTTTTAGAATAATTTAAAACATCTAATGCTTTTGTTGTACGAGAACATCTATCAAATAAACAAAACGATAGTGCATCCCATAGTGATGATTTACCACTAGCATTTGGTGCGAATATCCCATATGCACCTTTCATTTGTGAGAAATCAATTATATTCTTAGGTCCATATGAAAACATATTTGAAAACTCAAATGTTTTTGGTTTCCATATAATATTCTTCATACCCTTAACACTACCCAATTTATTGTTTATATCTTGGTTAATAGTTCGTATAACTTCCAGTTGTTCATCAGCTATAACATATTTATCAGATAAGTACGATTCCATCATTTGATTTTGAAATCCAATATCTCTTACGTTTTGCAGGGTTAGACTCGAATTACCACTAGAATCTTTTCTATCTGATAATACTTTTTGAATTGTTAGTTCCTGTACTTTCCTACCTACTTTTACCTCTGATATGATTTTCTTTAATTGAGATTGGGATGTATCCTTAACTCTAACTCTCATACGAGGTTTGTTAGGAATTGTTGGATTACCAATTACTTTACCATCTTCTACATCAATAGTAACATACCCATAATCATTGTGGATTGGAACGAATTCCGATTCCTTTGTATCAACATCCCAAACTAATATTCCGTGGTCGGGGTATTTAGCTTCAGCATGATTCTGCATAATTGTAGAACCACAATACTTAATAGTACCCTCATCATTTAATGATTGATTTGGTACGTGAATATCACCTAATAGTACTAAATCGTACCCATCAAATGAATCTACTTTTACATTTTTATTCTCTAATTGGAATCCGTATTCTGTTTTTACCTTATCGACGGGGGCGTGATATAAAGCAATCTTATATTCACCATGTACTTCTTCAGATGGGATAATCTCCTTAGATTCTCCAAAAACCGATGAGTGTGAAAAGGAAATTCCACCCATCTTCCAAACCCCATCATCCTTCATATAATGAAGATTTGAATGGTTTAGTGCATTTACAATTGGTGATAACGCATCTAACCGAGATGGGTTATTTAGGTTAGCATCGTGGTTACCTGGTATTAAAATGGTTGGTAACATATCTGATAGGTTCTTTAGAAATGTTTGTGTCATCTCTATAACTTCAG
>TARA_B110000259_G_scaffold4642_1_pt1 | contig 14386 bp, 12 predicted proteins | sample TARA_B110000259 | Tara Oceans TARA_B110000259 (sample SAMEA4397649) | marine metagenome | biome: Polar Biome; feature: [SRF] surface water layer (ENVO:00010504); material: water (ENVO:00002006), including particulate matter (ENVO:01000060) such as... | depth 5 m | reverse complement strand
AAGGGCTCTCAAAAATGGCTAAATCAATATAGATACAGAAACGATGGCGATAACACAAAGACTTGCTTAGACGGTTTAAAAGAACAAGGTTATCAAATAGTAGCAACAACACCGCATAACAATTCTTGTTTGTTACAAGACTTTGATGTTTCAAAAAAGACGGCTTTTGTATTTGGCGTCGAAGCAGAAGGAGTTTCTGATTACGTGCTGGAAAATGCAGACGGATTTTTAAAAATACCAATGGTAGGTTTTACAGAAAGTTTAAATATTTCTGTTGCAGCAGCAATTGTTTTACAAGATGTTACTACAAAACTTAGAAACTCTAACACCAAGTGGCAATTATCAGAAGAAGAAAAAGAAATGTTATATTTTGATTGGATAAAAAAAACAATTAAAAATGTAGCTAAAATTGAGGCGCACTATCATCAAAATTTAAAAACAGGTATGTAGGTTATAATTTGGTTTTCTGCCTTTCTAGTAATTACAAACTTTATAAAATAAAGAGAGCGCTGTTATTATTTATTTTTAGTAAAAAATCTCACTAATGATGAAGTTTATTTAGTCAATCATAATCTTTTCAATGGTAGCGGTAGAATCGCAACGTTTTACTAATAAGCTTATGTTTTCTAATGCATTCGTACCCGTAATATAATAGTCTGCACAAGGAGTTTTTCTTGGATTTCCTTTTCCAAAGTCTACATCACCATTAAATAAAATTGTAGAAATTTTTAGCGTATCAATATCAAACTTTTGCATGGCAGTTTTAGCTTCGTCAGAAAAAAAACGTTTTTTAATTCTAATGGTTTTTAGTGTTCTTGAATCCATACCATAATCAAATGTTGCATTTTTCTTTTGCCAAAAGAAGTAAACGGCAATAGAGCCTAAAGATAGACCTACTAAATAATAAAAAATTCTTTTTACTAACATGCTAAAATTTTGAGTTACAAATTTATGAAAACAGAGTGTTAACTGAATGAATTATTGATGATTATTTCACAGAGTATTACAAAGAAACTAAGAGATGTAATATCCTCATTACATTATTTTACATACTGAGTTCAAATAAAAAATTCTGTACATCGGCATGAAATAACTAACGCTTAAAGAATCAATAAATTAATGTCTCTAAAAGGGATGTCAAACCAATCTGCAACGGTCTTATTTGTTAAAATTCCGTGATAAAAATACATTCCGTTGCGTACACTTTTATCAAACCTTGCTGTATTTTCAAAGCCGCCTTCGTCTGCAATATTCAATAAATAAGGTGTGAATATATTACTAATAGAAACAGATGCAGTTCTTGCGTATCTTGCAGGTATATTAGAAACACAGTAATGAATTACGCCATGTTTAACAAAAGTTGGTGTTTGATGTGTTGTTACATTAGAGGTTTCAAAACAGCCTCCTCTGTCTATACTTACATCTACAATAATTGCACCTTCTTTCATTTTTTCAACCATTTCTTCTGTTGCACAAATTGGAGACCTGTTCTTTCCTCGAATAGCTCCAATAGCAACATCACAGCGCATTAAAGCTTTTAAAACCGATTTTGGTTGTAATGTAGACGTGTAAATGGGAGCGTGCAAGCAGTTTTGCAACTTCCTTAACTTACTAATAGAATTGTCAAAAACCTTTACTCTAGCACCCAATCCAATAGCTGTTTTTGCAGCATATTCACCAACAGTTCCTGCTCCAAATATAACCACGCTTGTTGGTGGAACACCACCAATGTTTCCAAATAATAAACCGTTCCCTTTGTTAACGCCGCTCATCAGTTCGCCTGCAATTAAGATGGAAGCAGTCCCTGCGATTTCACTTAAAGATTTTACAATTGGGTACGTATCTTGTTCGTCTTTAATATAATCAAAAGCAATGGCGGTAATTCTCTTTTTCGCCAAACATTCAAAATATATTTTAGATTGTGTTTTTAACTGTAATGAAGAAATTAGAATGGTATTCGGATTGATGTGTTCGATTTCACTTTCTGTTGGAGGTGCCACCTTTAAAACGATGTTACACTTAAAAGCTTCTTCTACGTTGTAAGAAATTTTTGCACCTGCATCTGAATATTCTTTGTCTGTAAAATTAGCACCGTCTCCAGCGCCTGTTTCGATAACAACGCGATGGCCGTTTGCCGACAAAGCACCAACAGCATCGGGTGTTAAACACACTCTTTTTTCACCTAAATGTGTTTCTTTTGGCAAGCCTATAAATAGTTCTCCTTTTTGCTTTTGTATTTCTAACGTTTCTTCTTGGGGTAGCAATTCTTCTTTACTAAACGGAGAAAATGAACTCATAATTTGGTTATTTTAGTTGCACATTACGTTGTCCATTTTCTAACGTAGTTAAATGGATTTCAACAGATTCTAAAGGTAGTAAATTTTCCACATTTTGTGGCCATTCTATCAAACACCAATCGTTATTATATAAATACTCTTCAATCCCCATGTCTAAAGCCTCTTCTTGATTTGTAATTCTATAAAAATCAAAATGATAAATAGAAATATTTTTAGATGTTTTGTATTCATTTACCAGTGAAAAAGTAGGAGATGAAATGGTGTCTACAACCTCTAGTTGCTTGCATATTTCTTTAATAAGCGTTGTTTTACCCACACCCATTTCACCGTAAAATAATACTGTTTTATTTTTTGCAGTTGAAATAATCAGGGAAGCTATTTCCGCTAAATTTTCTAAAGAATAGTTTTTATTCATGTGTTACATTAAAATGTAAAAATAAGAAACCTTACAAGCTTTTTGAGCCAATGAGGTTTTAAAATCAAATTATTTATGTTTTTATAATTTAAAAATTAAAGAACATGCTTTCAGTACTAATAATAAGTGACAATTGTTAACTGAAACTGCTACTGAAAGGTTTTATTTCGGACTATAAACAGCACAGGGTATAATCATTTCTTCTAAAGATACCCCACCATGTTGGTAGGTGTTTTTAAAATACTTTACAAAGTGATTAAAGTTGTTCGGATACGCAAAAAACAAATCTTCTTTCGCAAAAATAAACGGACTATTCATAGCAATGGTTGGTAGAAAAATGTCTTTCGGATTTCTTACGGCATATACATCTTTCTCTTCGTAAGATAAACTTCTACCTGTTTTGTAGCGCAAGTTAGAACTAATGTTTTTGTCTCCCACTACTTTGGTTGGATGCTTGCAATTAATAGTACCGTGATCTGTAGTGATAATTAATTTCTGACCTAAACTTTGTGCTTTTTGTATAATTTCAAACAAAGCAGAATTCTTAAACCAGCTTAAAGTTAAAGAACGGTACGCCTTGTCATCACCAGCCAATTCTTGAATTACTTCCATTTCTGTCTTAGAGTGAGAAAGGATGTCTATAAAATTATACACCACGGCAGTTAGGTTGTTTTGTTTTGTGCCGTTGTAATTGTCGGCCAATTCCTTTCCGCCTTTTAGCGTGGTAATTTTATAATATTCATGCTTAATATCTAAGCCTAAACGCTTTATTTGTGCGGTTAGAAAATCATTTTCAAATAAGTTCATTCCGCCTTCATCCGTATCATTTTTCCAAAACTGCGGATGTATTTTTTCCATTTCCGAAGGCATTAATCCAGAGAAAATAGCATTTCTAGCATATTGAGTGGCTGTTGGCAGTATGGAGAAATAAGAATACTCTTCTTCTTTCTTATAATGATTATTTATTAGGGGTTCTAATATTCTATATTGATCGTATCGTAAATTATCAATAACAACCCATAAAACAGGTTGTTCTTTCTTTAATTCGGGTGCTACATAATCTCTAAATAAATTATGAGAAAAGGTAGGTTTGTCATGGGCCGTTAAAAAATCTTGGTAATTCTTTTTAATGAATTTAAAAAATTGTGTATTTGCTTCTTGTTTCTGGCTTTCTAAAATACCCAACATGCCAGGATCACTAATATTTTCTAACTCTAGCTCCCAATGGACTAGTTTTTTGTACAATTCAATCCACTCTTCATAAGAATTTACCATTGATAAATCCATCGAAATTTTTCTAAACTCTTGCTGGTAGTTTGAGGTAGTTTTTTCAGTAACTAGGCGAGAATGATCTAAGTTCTTCTTTAAGGTTAATAAAATCTGATTCGGATTTACGGGTTTAATTAGATAATCTGCTATTTTAGATCCAATAGCTTCTTCCATAATATACTCCTCTTCACTTTTGGTAATCATTACCACCGGCAAATTGGGTTGTTTTTGCTTGATTTCAGAAAGGGTTTCTAACCCGGTTAAACCAGGCATGTTTTCATCTAAAAAAACAATATCAAAATTTACTTCAGCTACTAAATGAATTGCATCTGCACCATTCGTGCAGGTTGTAACCGTGTAATTTTTGCGTTCTAAAAATATAATGTGCGGTTTTAACAATTCAATTTCATCATCTACCCATAAAATTTGTATGCTCATATATTTGCTTTTTTTCTTTAACGATAAAATTAGTTTATTGTTGCTTTTAAAGGCCTTACAATATGATAAAATAATGCCAATTTTAAGGTTTATGTGTTCTTAAAAATAAGATTTATAAATATATGAATTTGTCAGAAGAAATATCGTAATTTGCAATTATAGATTGAAAAATAGAAGAACTTTGAAAGAAAAAACACCCAACAAACTTAAAATTTTAAATGATCCTATTTACGGATTTATACAAATACCGAATTCTTTAATTTTTGATATTATAGAGCACCCATATTTTCAACGTTTAAGAAGGATTACTCAAATGGGCTTGTCTAATTTGGTATATCCGGGAGCAAACCATACGCGTTTTCATCACGCAATAGGCTGCATGCACTTAATGCAAAAAGCGATAAGAGTACTCCGTTTTAAAGAGGTAGAAATTTCTACTGAAGAGGAAAATGCTTTGTGTATTGCAATTTTATTACACGATATTGGTCATGGTGCTTTTTCTCATGCCTTAGAGAGTAGTATTGTAAATGGTATTAGTCATGAAGAAATTTCTTTGAAATTTATGAAGAAATTAAATGAGGAGTTTGAAGGAAAATTGGAGGTAGCCATCGAAATTTTTGAAGGTAAGTATCCAAGAAAGTTTTTATGTCAGCTTATTTCTAGTCAGCTAGATATTGATCGATTAGATTATTTAAAAAGAGATAGCTTTTATACAGGGGTTACAGAGGGAAATATTTCATCAGACCGTTTAATTGCGATGATGAATGTAAAGAAGGATGAATTAGTGATTGAGCAAAAAGGGATTTATTCTGTAGAAAAATTCTTAATAGCTAGGAGACTCATGTATTGGCAAGTGTACCTGCATAAAACAGGTTTGGTGGCAGAGAATATTTTAGTAAATGTTTTAAAAAGAGCGAAAGAAATAGCAGAGCAAGGCGGTTATTTGTTTTGCAGTACCGCTTTAAAGTATTTTTTATACAATCAAATCTCTACAAATAATTTTACAGAAAATACTTTAGAGATGTTTTCCAAGTTAGATGATTATGACGTGCTTTCTGCCATAAAAGAATGGGTGCACCACGAAGATGTTGTATTGTCATTATTATCTAAAATGATTGTAGATAGAAAATTATTAAAGATAGAGATGCAACAAAGTGCTTTTGAAGAAAGTTACCTCCTTAAAAAGAGAGAAAAAGCAATGCAGAAATTAAACATTACTATGAAAGAAGCAAATTATTTTGTTTTTAATAAAGAAATTGTCAATCAAGCCTACAACTTAAATACGCCTATTTACATCTTAACTAAAAAAGGAAATTTAAAAGATATTGCAAAAGCATCTGACCAATTAAACTTGCAGGCGCTTACAATACCCGTGGTAAAGCATTTTATTTGTTATCCTAAATAATTTGAGATTAGACTAAACGATATTATTTTTATATTTTTGCCATTGATGAAATTTAAAGCACAACAAATAGCAGACATTCTAGAAGGAGATGTAGTGGGTAATCCGGAGGAAGAAGTTTCTAAACTTTCTAAGATTGAAGAAGGTGAAAAAGGATCTTTAACTTTCTTGTCGAACCCGAAATACAATGCATACTTATACACTACAAATGCATCTGTGGCTATTGTAAACAGAAGTTTTGTTCCAGAAAAAGAGGTGAAAACAACATTGATTAAAGTTGATGATGCCTACAAATCTTTTTCTAAATTACTAGAATTTTATAACGAAGTAAAGAATAACAAATTAGGAAGAGAGCAACCACATTATGTTGCAACTTCTTCGATTATAGGAGAAAATGAGTACATTGGTGCTTTTGCTTATATTGGAGAAAATGTAAAAATAGGTGATAATGTAAAAATTTATCCAAATGCATACATTGGTGATAATGTTGTAATTGGAGATGATACAGTTATTTTTGCGGGCGTGAAGATATATTCTGACACACAAATTGGGCGAAATTGTAAAATTCATTCGAATGCAGTAATTGGCGCAGACGGTTTTGGTTTTGCACCTGATGAAAACGGAGCGTATAAAGCAATTCCGCAAATAGGAAATGTGATCATAGAAGACAATGTAGATATTGGTGCGGCCGCTACAATAGACAGAGCAACATTAGGGTCTACCATTATTAGAAAAGGAGTAAAATTAGACAACCAAATTCAAATTGCACACAATGTAGAAGTCGGTAAAAATACCGTAATTGCGTCTCAAACAGGTATTTCTGGTTCTACTAAAATTGGTGAAAATTGTATGATTGGCGGTCAAGTAGGTATTGCTGGTCATCTTAAAATAGGAAATAATGTAAAAGTTTTAGGGCAAACCGGTGTTACAAAAAGTTTAAAGGATAATGAAATGGTTTATGGAACACCTGCCTTAAATGCACGAGACTTTAATAAGAGTTATGTATATTTCAAAAATTTACCAAAAGTAGTGTCAAAAATCAATCAACTAGAAAAAGATTTGAAAATTCAAATCAAAAAATAATGAGTAAGAAACAAAAAACAATACAGAAAGAGGTTCGTTTATCTGGTGTAGGTTTACACACGGGCAACACGGTAAATATGACCATAAAACCCGCACCCATAAATCATGGGTTTGCATTTATTAGAATGGATTTAGAGGGATGTCCTACTATTGAGGCGAGAGCGGAATATGTTACCAATACCCAAAGAGGAACGAACTTAGAGAAAAACGGCGTATTAATTCAAACTTCAGAGCATGTTTTAGCGGCTGCTGTGGGTTTAGATATTGATAACTTGTTGATAGAAATAGATGCGTCTGAACCCCCAATTATGGACGGTTCTTCTAAGTATTTTGTGGCTGCTCTTGAGGAGGCAGGTATTAAAGAACAAGAAGCTTTTATTGAAGAATATGTGGTAAAAGAGATTATTTCTTATAAAGACGAAGCTACAGGAAGTGAAATTATTTTAATGCCATCAGAAGAATACCAAGTAACTACAATGGTAGATTTTGGGACTAAAATCTTAGGTACACAAAATGCTACTTTAGAAAGAATGTCTGATTTTAAAGTAGAAATAGCAGACGCTAGAACCTTAGTTTTTTACATGAAATTGAAATGTTATTAGAAAATGATTTAATTAAAGGTGGAGATTTAAACAATGCTATTGTATATGTAGATAAAGAATTATCTAACAGTACAATGCAAAAATTAAAAAAGGCTTTTAATAAAAAAGAGATCACTGTTAAATCGAACGGTATTTTAGACAATTTAACACTACACTGGGCAAATGAAGCAGCAAGACATAAATTATTAGATGTTATTGGAGATTTAGCGCTGGTAGGTACTCGTATCAGAGGAAAAATAATAGCAAATAAACCAGGACATCAAATAAATACATTATTTGCAAAGAAACTTGCTAAAATTATCAAAGCAGAAAAGAGAAACAATGTTCCTACGTATGATTTGAATTTAACGCCTCTATTGGACATACATCAAATTATGGAAATTCTACCGCACAGACCTCCTTTTTTACTGATTGACCGAATTTTAGAGCTTTCAGATAAACACGTGGTAGGAATGAAGAACGTAACCATGAATGAAAATTTCTTTGTAGGTCACTTTCCAGGAGCACCAGTAATGCCTGGTGTTTTACAAGTTGAAGCTATGGCGCAATGTGGGGGCGTGCTTGTTTTAAATACAGTTCCAGATCCAGAAAACTATTTAACGTATTTCATGAAAATGGATAATGTTAAATTCAAGCAAAAAGTGATTCCTGGAGATACTATAATTTTTAAATGTGAATTAATTACACCTATAAGAAGAGGAATTTGTCACATGCAGGCCTATGCCTATGCAAACGGTAAACTGGTTGCAGAAGCAGAATTAATGGCTCAAATTGCTAGAAAAAATAAAATATGAATCAACCATTAGCGTATGTACATCCGCAAGCAAAAATAGCAAGAAACGTAGTAATAGAGCCTTTTACTACAATTCATAATAATGTTACCATCGGTTCTGGTACTTGGATCGGATCTAATGTTACCATTATGGAGGGTGCTAGAATAGGTAAAAATTGTAGAATTTTTCCAGGTGCAGTAATTTCAGGGATTCCTCAAGACTTAAAATTTGATGATGAAGAAACTACGGTAGAAATTGGAGACAATGTAACCATTAGAGAATGTGTTACTATAAATAGAGGTACTGCAGATAGAATGAAAACTAAAATTGGTGACAATTGTTTGATTATGGCGTATTGTCATATTGCACACGATTCATTTGTTGGTAATAACTGTGTCTTCTCAAACAATACCACACTTGCAGGACATGTGACTATTGGAGATAATGTAGTTTTAGCAGGTATGGTTGCAATACATCAATTTGCTTCTGTTGGTAAACATGCGTTTGTAACTGGGGGGTCTTTGGTTCGAAAAGACGTTCCGCCTTATGTAAAGGCAGGGAGAGAGCCTTTATCTTATGTTGGTATTAATTCTGTAGGTTTGAGAAGACGAGGATATTCAACAGAAAAAATTAGAGAAATTCAGAACATCTATAGAATTTTATTCCAAAAGAATTACAACTACACACAAGCAATAGATATTATTGAGGCTGAAATGGAAGCAACTACTGAAAGAGATGAAATTATTCAATTTATAAAAGATTCTCACAGAGGTATTATGAAAGGATATTTTAACTCTAACTAGATTTTACGAGAAAAGTAAAAGAACAATAGAAAACAATTATAATAAAATTATTATAATACAAATAGAAACACTAGAAATGGCAACAACATCAGATATTAGAAACGGATTGTGTATTAGATATAACAATGATATATACAAAGTAATAGAGTTTTTACATGTGAAACCAGGAAAAGGTCCTGCTTTTGTAAGAACAAAATTGAAAAGTGTTACCAATGGAAAAGTGGTAGATAATACCTTTCCTGCAGGAAGAAAAATTGAAGATATTCGCGTAGAAACACATAAATTTCAATACTTGTACAATGAAGGCGAAACATATCATTTTATGAATGAAAAAGATTATGCTCAAATTCAATTACAGAAATCTGCTTTAGATTCTCCAGAATTAATGAAAGAAGGAGAGGTGGTAACCATTATTATAAATGCGGAAGATGAAATGCCATTATCTGTGGACTTACCTGCAAGTGTTGTTTTAGAGGTGGTACATACAGAACCAGGTATAAAAGGAAATACGGCAACCAACGCAACAAAGCCTGCTACTATGGAAAGTGGTGCAATTGTAAATGTGCCTTTATTTATTAATGAAGGGGATAAAATTAAAGTAGAAACTACAAAAGGAACTTATCAAGAACGTATTAAAGAATAAAAGAGCTGCTCGTTTTTCACTTTTAGCCTTTCGCTAAGAGCTAAAATCGAAGAGCCTAAAGCTAGTAATGAAATTTAAAAATCCACAAGTTCTCAAAGAAATAGCATCCTTAATTAATGCGAAGTTTATTGGTGACGATAATTCTGAAATTTTAGGTATCAACGAAATTCATGTTGTAGAAAAAGGCGATATTGTTTTTGTAGACCATCCAAAGTATTATGATAAAGCGTTAAACTCTGCTGCTACTACTATTTTAATTAATGTGGAAGTAGCTTGTCCGGAAGGTAAATCTTTGTTAATTTCAGAGGATCCTTTTCGTGATTTCAATAAAATAACCAAGCACTTCAATCCGTTTACACCTTCGAAAGAAAGTTTTTCTAAAAGTGCTACCATTGGTGAAGATACTATTGTTCAACCAAATGTTTTTATAGGAAACCACGTTACCATTGGTTCCAATTGTGTAATTCACCCCAATGTGACCATTTATGACCAAACGGTTATTGGGAACAACGTAACTATTCATGCGAATACGGTGTTGGGTGCAGATGCTTTTTATTACAAGAACAGACCAGCCGGATTTGATAAATTGATTTCTGGAGGCAGAGTGGTGATAGAGAATAATGTAGATATAGGTGCTTCATGTACCATAGATAGAGGGGTTACGGGAGATACTACTATTGGAGAAGGAACGAAAATAGACAATCAGGTGCATGTGGGTCATGACACCATAATTGGCAAAAAATGCTTAATTGCTTCACAAACAGGTATTGCTGGTTGTGTAATTATCGAGGATAAAGTAACTATCTGGGGCCAAGTTGGTACCAATAGCGGAATTACCATAGGAAAAGGAGCTATTATTCTAGGTCAAACAGGAGTTACAAAATCTGTAGCGGGCGGAAAAAGTTACTTCGGAACTCCGGTTTCAGAATCAAGAGAAAAACTAAAAGAAATGGCAGAAATAAAACGTTTTTTGAAAGAAAGAAAGAATTCTTAAAAAGCTTTTTTAAAATCAATCAATAGGCTATTTTTGCACGACAAAATAAAATATCAAACTAATGAGTGTTTTAGTAAATAAAAATTCAAAAATTATAGTTCAAGGTTTTACAGGTAGTGAAGGTACTTTTCACGCAGGTCAAATGATTGACTATGGAACGAATGTTGTTGGAGGTGTTACTCCAGGAAAAGGAGGACAAGAACATTTAGGGAAACCAGTTTTCAACACAGTATTAGAATCTGTAGAAAAAGTTGGAGCCGATACTTCTATAATTTTTGTGCCACCAGCTTTTGCTGCAGATGCAATTATGGAAGCAGCAGATGCAGGAATTAAAGTAATCATTTGTATTACTGAAGGCATCCCTACTGCAGACATGGTAAAGGTAAAAGCATATATAGATACTAAAGACTGTAGATTAGTAGGACCGAATTGTCCGGGAGTAATTACGCCAGATGAAGCTAAGGTTGGTATTATGCCAGGTTTTATATTTAAAAAAGGGAATGTAGGTATTGTTTCTAAATCAGGAACTTTAACATATGAAGCAGCCGATCAAGTTGTAAAACAAGGATATGGTATTACAACAGCAATTGGTATTGGTGGAGATCCTATTATTGGAACAACTACTAAAGAAGCTGTCGAGTTGTTAATGAATGATGATGAAACGGAAGCAATTGTGATGATTGGTGAAATTGGTGGAAATCTAGAAGCAGAAGCTGCACAATGGATTAAAGCAGATGGGAACAGAAAGCCAGTTGTTGGTTTTATTGCAGGACAAACTGCACCAGCAGGAAGAACAATGGGACATGCAGGAGCAATTGTTGGAGGTGCTGATGACACTGCACAAGCAAAAATGAAAATTTTGGCAGAATGTGGCGTTCACGTAGTAAGTTCACCAGCTAAAATTGGAGAAATGGTTGCGAGTGTTTTAAAGAATTCTTAAAATAAAAACATTTTAGAACTGTTAAAGTTTTAAAAAATTAGTGCATATAATCCGTTGAATTTGTAAATTCAACGGATTTTTATATTTAAAAAAAATAATTATGAAAAAAATTAAATTGTTATTTATTAGCTCTCTATTAATTACAGCTATAAGTTGTAAAACTGATACAGAAAAAAGTTATGAAGTTACTTCAAAGAGAGATACAAATGAATTTGTCTATGAAACTGTAAAAAATGATCCAACAGGGTTGCGTTTGTATACTTTAGAGAATGGCTTAAAAGTTTATTTGAGTCAGAATTCAGATGAACCAAAAATTCAAACTTACATTGCAGTGAGAGCAGGTTCTAATTATGACCCAAAAGAATCTACTGGTTTGGCACACTATTTAGAACATATGGTTTTTAAAGGAACTCATAAAGTAGGCACTGCAGACTGGGAAACTGAAAAAACATATTTAGATAAAATTTCTTCTTTATATGAAAAACATAGAACAGAGAAAGATGCTGATAAAAAATTAGCATTATATAAAGAGATTGATAACGTTTCATTAGAAGCATCTAATTATTCAATTGCCAATGAATATGATAAAATGACTGCTTCTTTAGGAGCAACTGGTACAAATGCATATACTTGGTTTGAGCAAACAGTGTATACTAATAAAATTCCTGCAAATGAATTAGATAAATGGGTAAATTTAGAGGCAGAACGTTTTGGTACTTTAGTTTTACGATTATTTCATACAGAATTAGAGGCTGTTTTTGAAGAATTTAATCGTGGTCAAGACAATGATTATAGAAAACGGTATGCAGCAATGTTAGATGGGTTATTTCCCAATCACCCTTATGGACAGCAAACTACAATTGGAACAGGAGATCATTTAAAGAACCCTTCAATGATTGATATTCATAATTATTTTAATAAATATTATGTACCAAATAATATGGCAGTTGTTTTAGTAGGTGATTTCGAATTTGAACCAACAATTAAAAAAGTAAATGATGCTTTTGGAAAATTTGAAAGAAAAGAATTAGCACATCCAATTTTACCTCAAGAAGATAAAATTATAGCACCAATTGTAAATGAAGTTTTCGGACCAACATCTGAATCTATTTCTATAGCTTTTAGATCTGAAGGGGTAAATACTGAAGAGGAAAAGTTAGTTACATTGTGTGATATGATTATGGCAAACGGAAATGCGGGTATTATTGATTTAAATTTAAATCAGAAGCAATTAGTGCAAAGAGCAAGTTGCTCTCCAACATTTTTAAATGATTATGGATATCATTCTTTTACAGGTGCTCCTAAATCTGGTCAAACATTAGATGAAGTAAAAGAATTATTATTAATTCAAATTGAAAAATTAAAAAACGGTGAGTTTGAAGATTGGATGATTGAAGCTGTTGTGAACGATTTAAAATTAAGTCAGACCAAACAATATGAAAATAATTCAGCTTTAGCTGATACCTATGTAAATGCATTTATTTATAAACAAGACTGGTCTAAAAGAGTTCAATTTTTAAATGATTTAAAGAAGATAACAAAAGAACAGTTAGTCGCTTTTGCCAAGACTTTTTATCAAGATAATTATGTAGTAACCTACAAAAGAAAAGGGGAGGACACCAACATTGTAAAAGTAGCAAACCCTGGAATTACCCCAGTAAACTTAAACAGAGATAAGAGCTCAGATTATATAAAAGCATTCAATAAAAAGGAATCTGAACCTTTAAAACCCAAATTCATTGACTATAAAACTGCTATTAAAGAAATAAAAACTGCTAATGGAATTAAAGTTTCTTATGTTTTAAATGAGAAAAATGATTTATTCGATATGAATATTATTTTTGATATAGGTAGTGATAATGATAGAAAATTAACTTTGGCTGCTGGATATTTAGAATACATTGGAACTGATAAATATACAAACGAAGAAATTAAAAAAGAGTTTTACAAATTAGGAATTTCTTATTATGTAAGCACAGCAAGTGATAAAACTTATGTTGGTTTAAACGGATTGAAAGAAAATTTACCAAAAGGATTAGAATTATTAGAACACCTTTGGGACAACGCAATAGCAGATGAAGATGCCTATAATAAATATGTAGAAAAAATTTACAAAGGACGTCAAGATGGAAAAACTGAAAAAGGAAATATTCTTTGGAATGGTTTAATGAATTATGGTAAATATGGTGAAGATTCTCCATTAAGAGATATCATGCAAATTGATGAATTAAAAGCGATCAATCCAAAAGAATTAGTGGGTATCATTAAAAATATGAAGAATTACAAGCAACGTATTTTCTATTATGGAAAAGATGTAAATGGCGCTGTGGCTTCACTAAACACCCATCACAAAATATTTGGCGAGCTAAAAGAATATCCACCAGCAAAAGAATACATAGAATCTGAAACAGGAGGAAATGTTTTCTTTACTGATTATGATATGGTACAAACTGAACTGCTATTTTTAGCGAAAGGAGAACCGTTTAAGCCAGAAAACATGGCAGCTTCAACGTTGTTTAACACCTATTTTGGAAGTGGTTTATCATCCATTGTATTTCAAGAAATTAGAGAATCTAAATCTTTAGCATATTCTGCTTTTGCTTCTTATAGCAATGCTTCTAAAAAAGATGCACCTAATTATGTAATGGCTTATGTAGGTACACAAGCTAATAAATTAGAGCAAGCTGTAGATGCCATGATGGAATTAATGAATGACATGCCAGAAGC
>TARA_B110000259_G_scaffold56222_1_pt1 | contig 14387 bp, 14 predicted proteins | sample TARA_B110000259 | Tara Oceans TARA_B110000259 (sample SAMEA4397649) | marine metagenome | biome: Polar Biome; feature: [SRF] surface water layer (ENVO:00010504); material: water (ENVO:00002006), including particulate matter (ENVO:01000060) such as... | depth 5 m | reverse complement strand
AAAATTTTATCACACGTTGAAGCAAAAATAGATTTTCCAGATGAGGATTTGCCTGAAGCTATTTTAAAAAATATTAAAAAGAGCTCTAATGAAGTTTTTCTATCTATAAAAAAAATTTTAGATGATCAAAAAGTCGGCGAAAGAATTCGAGAGGGTTTTAAAATTGCAATAATAGGACCAACGAATGCTGGAAAGTCTAGTTTGTTAAATCATCTGTCAAATCGAGATGCTGCAATAGTGTCGGAGATAGCTGGAACTACTAGGGATGTAATCGAAACACACTTAAACATTGATGGTTATCCAGTTGTAGTTTGCGATACTGCAGGAATTAGAGAATCTAAAAATGAAATAGAAAAAAAAGGAATAAAATTAGCACTTGAAAAAGCTGAAGATTCCGATCTAAAACTTATTGTTATAGATGCAAAAAACCCTGATTTTAAAGGAGTTTTAAAGAGTTTGATGGATGATAGGTCGATTCTTGTTGTAAATAAATCGGATCTTTTAAACAAAGAGCTAGATTCTGAAATTAAAAATCTTAATCATGTTTTGATTTCTGTAAAAGATAACCTCAATGTTGATAGTTTAATTTTAAAGATAAAAAATAAACTAAAAAATCAATTTATTACTACCAATGATATATTGATTACACGAGAAAGACACAGACATCATCTCGAACAAAGTCTAAGTTATTTACAAAAATTTGAGGAAAAAAAACATGCTGCAGATTTTGATAAAGCAGCTGAAGATCTTCGTTTAGCCACAAGACATCTTGGAATGATAGTTGGAAAAATTGATGTTGAAGAAATTTTAGGTAGTATCTTTAATGATTTCTGTATTGGCAAATAAATAACAGCTTCCCTTAAAATTATTTTGCTTAAATTAATGATGATTATCAACGAAATTTGTTTGATAAAAAAATTCACTTTTAATAGGGTTTTAGAGCTAATTTTTTCATTTATTGTTGATAAATAAGGCTTATTATTGACTTTTAGATCTAATTTCTTATTTTTAATTTATTAAACGTGTCAGATAATTATTTTATTTTTTTTATACTCTCGGCTTGTAAAAATTATTATCAGTTATAAATTTAAATTATGAAAAAAGATTTGACATTTGAAGTAGTTGTAATTGGAGGAGGTCATGCGGGTTGTGAAGCTGCTGCAGCTTCTGCACGTCTTGGAGTTAACACTGCTTTATTTACACACAAAATTGAAACTATAGGAGAGATGTCTTGTAACCCAGCAATTGGGGGTCTTGGCAAGGGTCACCTTGTTAGAGAGATAGACTCATTAGATGGTCTGATGGGAGAGGTTGCAGATAAATCAGGTATTCAATTTAGGTTGTTAAACAGAAGTAGGGGCCCTGCTGTTCAAGGACCGAGAACTCAGTCTGACAGATCATTATATCGTCTGCATATGCAAGAAAAACTTTTAAACTATTGTAATTTAAGCGTTTTTGCAGATCCTATAATACAGTTTATTTTTAATAAAAACACAATAAGTGGTTTTCAAACAGTGTCAGGTAAAAAAATTTTGTGTGGTAAGTTAATTTTAACGACTGGTACTTTTTTAAATGGTTTAATTCATATTGGTGACAAAAAAACTCCTGCTGGCAGATTTGATGAGAAGCCTTCCACAGGTTTAAGTGAACAACTTGAAAAGTTTGATTTTAAAATAGGAAGACTGAAGACAGGGACACCACCAAGGTTGGACGCAGGGACAATTAACTATGATAACTTGGAAGAGCAATTTGCAGATGATGATCCTTACTTTTTTTCTTTTTTAACTAAAAAAAATTTGAACAAACAAGTTTCATGCCGAATGACTTACACGAATGAAAAAGTCCATAAAATTATTCAAAAGAATTTAAAAAGAAGCTCTATGTACTCTGGAAACATCCAGGGTGTTGGTCCAAGATACTGTCCATCAATAGAGGATAAAATAGTAAAATTTGCTGACAAGGATCGACACCAGATATATTTAGAACCCGAGGGACTAAATGACCCTATAATTTACCCAAATGGAATATCAACCTCACTTCCTGAGGAGGTGCAACAGGAAATATGTAATAATATCATAGGTTTAGAAAATGTTAAAATTATTAGACCAGGTTATGCTATAGAATATGATTATATAGACCCTAGAGAACTATTTTTAACTCTCGAAACGAAAAAAATACAAAATCTTTATTTTGCCGGGCAAATAAACGGAACTACAGGCTATGAAGAAGCTGCAGCTCAGGGACTAATAGCAGGAATAAATGCTGCTCTATCTTTTAAAAAAGAAGAGCCCTTCATTTTAGATAGATCTGATGCCTATATTGGAGTTATGATAGACGATCTTGTAACCAAAGGTGTTGCTGAACCTTATAGAATGTTTACTTCAAGAGCTGAATATAGATTAAGTTTAAGAGCTGATAATGCAGATCTAAGACTGACAAATAAGGGCATTGCTATTGGCTTAATATCTAAGGACAGAGAAATTATATTCAAGGACAAGGAATCAAAAATCAAAATAATATCAGAAAAAATGCTTCTATCTTCTATATCTCCAACCAAAATTGAGCAATTTGGTATAAAAATTGCTAAGGATGGAGTAGTGCGAAAATCTAATCAAATATTAACCCAAAAGGGAGTTGATATGAAAACTATAAGAAAAATTTGGCCAGATATACCTTTTTTCGATAACAAAATAGACGAACAAATAGAGATCAATGCACATTATAGCGGATACCTTAAAAAACAAAAAGCTGATATATTGGCTTTCAAAAGAGACGAAAATCTAATTATTCCTGATAAAGTTAACTATGACAACCTTTCTGGACTCTCAAATGAGGTTAAATCCAAGTTCAAACAAATAAAACCTAAAACTATGGGTCAGGCATTACGTATAGAAGGAATTACTCCAGCTGCTGTTTATATTTTGTTGTCGCATGTTAAAAGAAAGTCGATTAAGCTTATTGCTTAATGGAACAAATATTAAATCAATACTCATTACTAAAAAATCAAAATGTTCCACGTGAAACAATTTTAGATTTCGAAATTTTTATCTCAATGCTTATAGAAAAAAATGATGAAATTAATATAATTAGCAAGGAATCTGCTAAACTAGATGTAATTAGAGAGAGACATATAGTAGATTCAGCACAGATAATGAATTTAATTGATTCCAATAGTTTGATAATAACAGACATAGGATCAGGTGGAGGAATGCCAGGAATTGTTATATCAATTTTAATGAAAAAATTTAGCAATCCACCTAAAGTTAATTTATATGAAAAAAGTCACCATAAAAGTTCCTTTTTGAGGCAAGTATCTAGAGATTTGAAATTAAATACGGAGGTAATACAGAAAAATATCTTTGAAAATAAGAATTTACACTCAGGAACAATAATGGCTAGAGCATTTAAGCCTTTGCAGATAGTTATTGAGTTAGTTTATAAAAACTTTAGTAGTTATAGAAATTTAATAGTATTTATGGGAAGAAATGGAGAAAAAAGTCTAAAAGAGACTTTAAAATATTGGGATTTCGAGTATGAAAAAACAAAAAGTATTACAGGTGAAGACTCTTTTTTATTAAATATAAAAAATATAAGAAAAAAAAATTAAAAATAATATGCAAATTATTTCCGTAATAAATCAAAAAGGTGGAGTTGGTAAAACAACAACAGTGATCAATTTAGCGGCAGGATTAGCACAAAAAAAAAAAAATATTTTAATAATAGATCTTGACCCGCAGGGCAATGCAACAACTGGACTTGGTTTGTCTAATACAGAAAATTCGAGTGAAACAATTTATGGTGTATTGAACGGTACAAAATCAATCTCAGAGGTGATAACAAAAACTCTATTTGATAATTTGGATATTATTACTTCAAACGTTGATTTATCAGGACTAGAAGCAGAAACGGCTGGAGATAGCAATAGATCGTTCATTTTAAAAGACGAACTAGCCTCATATTCCAAAAATTCAAGTAAAATCTATGACTATATACTTATAGACTGTCCCCCATCATTAAGCTTGCTAACTGTTATGGCATTGGTTTCCTCTAACTCGCTTGTTGTACCATTGCAAACAGAATTTTTTGCTTTAGAGGGGCTAACTCAACTGATAAAAACTATAGATAGAATAAAAGTCAATTTAAATCCTGATTTAAAAATTAGAGGAATCCTACTAACCATGTACGATAAAAGAAATAAACTTTCAGCACAAGTTGAGAAAGAAGCTAGGGATTATTTTAACGAGAAAGTTTATCTAACTGTAATACCAAGAAATGTTAGGTTATCAGAAGCACCATCTCATGGTATGCCAGTTTTAACTTATGATAAGTTATGCCCAGGAAGCAAATCATATTTCAGTTTTACGGATGAATTTATAAACCAAGAACAAATATTTCGGGGGGCAATATAATGGAATCAAAAAAAATTCAAAAGGGTCTGGGTAGAGGCCTATCCTCATTAATAGGTGAAACAAAATCTGAAACAAATATTAATAAATTATCTATAAGCAATTTGTTGAGCAACAAATATCAACCAAGAAAAATTTTTGACGAAGAAAGTTTAAAAGATTTAACAAGATCAATAAAAGAAAGAGGAATCATTCAACCAATTATTGTTAGAAAATCAAATATTGATATTGCTAAATATGAAATAATAGCAGGGGAGAGAAGGTGGTTAGCCGCTCAAAAAGCAGGGCTTCATGAGGTACCTGTTGTTATTACCAATGTAGATGATCTAAAATCTTTAGAGTTTGCCATCATTGAAAATGTTCAGCGAAATGATTTAAACCCAATTGATGAAGCTCGTGGCTATCAGCGTCTTATTAAGGAATTTTCATATGACCAGGAAAAAGTAGCTACTTTTATCGGAAAAAGTCGGAGCCATATAGCAAACTGTCTGAGGTTATTAAGCTTACCAGCTTCGATTTTAAAATTAATTGAATCCAAAAAAATATCATCAGGACATGCAAAACTATTAGTTGGTTTAAATAACGCCGAACTTATTGCCAACAAGATAGTTGAAAAAAACTTATCGGTAAGACAGACAGAGAATTTTGTAAAAATTTTTAAAATAAAGAAGCAATCATTTAAATCAACGGATGACACAAATCTAAAAGCTCTAGAATCCTCAATCATAGAAAAAGTTGGGCTTAATGTTACAATCAAAAACAAAAAAAATAATAAGGGTTCTATAATTATAGAATATAATGATATTGACCAATTAAATAAGATTATTGAAATTCTAAAATCTAATTACTAGAGGAGGAAGACTGCTCAATAATAAAATTAGAAAGAATATTTACCGAACTATTAGAATATTTTTTTATTAAGAGTTCAATTTCATTAATTTCATAAATTAATTTTTCAACATTGTCACAAGACCAATTTCTTATTTGTTGTTTAACAACGTCTTTATCTTTCCAAAAGATTGGAGGTTTGAAGTTAGCCAGTGTTGTATCTATATTTTTTGTTTCTTTAGTTGTTTTACATAACTTAATTAATCTCTTGGATTTAATTAGAAGACTCCTAACAATAAGAATGCAGTCTTCTACTGAATAATTATTTTCATTAAGAATATGAACAGTTTTTTTTTTATTTTTAGATAAGCAAGAATCTATTAGTTCAGAAACATTATAATTTTCTGCTAAATTAGTAAGCTTTAAAATGTCTACCAATTCTATTTTGGTTCTGTTTTTCATAAAATTCTCTATTTTTTGTAATTCGTTATTTAAATTTTGCCTATCACCTCTACATCTATTTGTGATTAGATTTATTAATTGTTGTGAAATGGGAATTTTTCTTTCTCTAAAAAAAAGATTAATAATCGCTGATAATGTTTGATTAGTATCCTCATAAAATGGAATACATATTGTTGATTTTTTTTTTTCAAACAAAACTCGAAGCTTAGATTTTTTTTCAAGTGTATTTGAATTTAATACTATAACTATATCGGTAATTTTTTTTTCTATTATTTCATCAATTATATCTTTTATTTTATCGGTGGCCCTATTTATTATGATTAGTTTTTCTTGTTCAAAAAATGATTGAGATAAAATGTTTTCAAAAAAAAATTCTTTACCTTTAAGAATCTCACCCTCATCATAATTATAGGTACAGTCAGAGTATTTTTCCTTAAATTTTTCTTCTATTATTTGATTTTTATGCCCTTGATTATTACCATAAAGCAAAAAAAATTTAGTTTTATAATCAATTTTATTGAGTTCAAAACTTTTAATGATCATTTATAATGATTGTAGTTTAATAATTATATCTTGTGAAATTTTATTAATTATATTTTGTAAAATATTATTTTTATATTGATTCAAATTAAACTTATTTACTTGATTATTATAATTAAAATTTCTCCTAAAGTTGAAAGTTTTAAGAAGCAACTCCGAGTCGGTGGAAAGAACTTCTACCTTAACATTAACAATCATTTCGTAGCTTGAGGTTTGCCCTTTAGTATTTTTTGCTGCTACCCTATTCGCCATATCTGAAGAAATTTTTAATATATAACTTTTTGTATTATCACTCTTAGATTTGTTGAGATTCAGGTTTCGCGATATATTTTTTGTTATATTATCATCTTTTATATTCTCAATTTTTTCTATGTAAAATGATAATTTTTTTGTTGCAAATAATGGTTCATAACCGGCACATCCAAACAATAAAAAAAAAGAAAGAAAAAAAAATATTTGTTTCATTTAAATAATAAATTAATTAATCTATCCTTAACATATATTGTTTTTATAATCGTCTTATCTTTAAAATATTTTTTGTATTGATCTTGTGATTTAATAAGATTTAATAATTGTTCTTTATCGATTTTTATATCGCACGATATAACCCCTCTTGTTTTACCATCTATTTGTATAACAATTTTAAGAGTTGTCTTTTCTAAAAATTTTTTATTAATAGTTGGCCAATCGGAACCCTCTTTTTTCTGAACTTCGTCTATGCATTCTGCTGTAAAATGAGGAATAACTGGACTCATAACTATAAGTAATTTGACATAATTTTCTAATAAAATTGAATTACTTATCTCATTTATATTTAGTTTTGATAAAAAATTATACGTTTCATGAAAATTTGCAATAATTACATTATAATGAAAGCTATCTAAATTTTGTGTTATCTTATTTATCATTTGGTTTGTAAAAGTTTGAAAATTTTCTTCAACTAAAGTTTTGTTTATTATTTTATTTTTTTTCGATAATAAAATATTATTTTTAATACTTTGATGTATTAGCCAAAATTTATGAAGAAATTTGTATGCAGCAACCATGCCCTGATCAGACCATTGAACATCTTTTTCTGGCGGGCTATCTGAAAGAATAAATAGACGTACTGCATCAGCACCATAATTTGCTATCATTTCTTCTGGGTCAATAGTATTTTTTTTAGATTTAGACATCGACTCTGAGGCACCAACACTTACCTTGTTTTTTGGATCTCCCTTTACAAAGTAATTTTCTCCATTTGTAGTCTCAATCTCATGTGGATTTAGCCAGATTCCTGTTTTGTCCTTATAGGTCTCATGACAAACCATTCCTTGTGTGAATAATCCCAAAAAGGGTTCGGTAATATTAAATTTATTGTTTTTATTACCTAAGGCTAAGGTAAAAAATCTTGAATAGAGTAGGTGCAGTATGGCATGTTCAACACCACCTATATATTGATCTACAGGCATCCAATAATTGATATCATCATCACTAAAACCATAATCATTATTATTAGGAGAACAAAATCTCAAAAAGTACCAAGAAGAATCAACAAAAGTATCCAAAGTGTCAGTTTCTTTAGTGCAATCTTCACCATTAATTATAATTTTTTTCCACTCATGTTGATGCTCCAGCGGATTGCCAGTTGTATTTAAATTAATTTTTTCAGGAAGTTTTATTGGTAAATTTTCTATCGGTATTTTTATAGCTTCATTTTTTTTATTATAGGCAATAGGAATCGGGCAGCCCCAGTAACGCTGTCTTGAAATGCCCCAATCTTTTAATCTAAAATTAATTTTTTTTTTTCCAATTTTTTTATCTTCTAATATTTTTATAGTTTCAGTAATAGATTCTTTTGGGGCTTTTAAATTATTTAAGAATTCAGAATTAAAGATGACCCCTGGACCAGTATAAGCAATTTCATTAACTTGAAATTTATCAGTTTCATTTTCAGGTTTAACAACAGGAATAACTTTTAAATTGTATTTATTAGCAAAATCCAAGTCTCTTTGGTCATGTGCTGGGCAACCAAAAATAGCACCAAAACCATAATCCATTAATACAAAGTTAGCAAAATAAACTGGAACTTTTTTTTGATTAAGAGGATTTATTGCCAAAAGATTAGTTTTGAAACCTATTTTTTCTGCTTGCGCAATAGACTCCTCTGTAGTTCCTGTTTTAGAACAGTTTTTTCTAAATTCTAAAAACTTTTCATTATTTTCATAGAATTTTGAGATCGGGTGATCAGGTGAGATTGCTAAAAAGGAAAAACCAAATAATGTATCTGGTCTTGTAGTGTAACAGTTAATTTCGTTAACTGGCAAATCTCCTTCAATTTTAAAATTAATTTCGCACCCAAAAGATCGTCCTATCCAGTTCTTCTGCATAGTTTTAACTTTATTTGGCCATAGATTTAGTACGTTTAATCCATCTAGTAACTCTTGAGAAAATTTGGTGATGTTAAAAAACCATTGATTAAGTTTTTTTCTTTCTACGGTTGCCCCAGACCTCCAACCTCGTCCATCAATTACCTGTTCATTTGCAAGTACCGTTTCATCAACTGGATCCCAATTTACATAACTTTCTTTTCTGTAAACAAGACCCTTGTCATATAGCTCTAAAAAAAAAACTTGCTGATGTTTATAATATTCAGGAGAACAGGTTGAGATCTCTCTTTCCCAATCAATTGAAAGACCTAGTTTTTTCAATTGAAATTTCATAGTTTTAATGTTTTTTTCGGTCCAATCTTTTGGATCTAAATTGTTAAGTTTAGCCGCATTCTCAGCAGGCAAGCCAAATGAATCCCATCCCATTGGGTGTAAAACATTAAAACCCTGAAGTTTTTTGTATCTTGATAGAACGTCACCAATTGTGTAATTTCTGACATGACCCATGTGAATATTTCCCGATGGGTATGGAAACATTTCTAAACAATAAAATTTTTTTTTGGTTTTATCTAGCTTGCTATTGAAAACTTTATTATTATCCCAATATTTTTGCCATTTTATTTCAATACTTTTAAAATTGTATCTTTCCACTTTTTATTAATAATTTTTTTTAAAGATACTAATAAGTTTATTTGACATTAATTATTGTCCCCTTTGAATACTTTTTCAGGTTGATTCTCTAAAGCAATTTTATCTCCTTGCTCCTTATACAAAGCAGCCTTTTTCAAAATTTTATCTTTAATCTCAAAAACTAGATCACTTTTAATTTCTTTTGTAGAGCAAACATTATTCACGCAATTACGTTTATATAAATTAACAATCATTCCATCAGCCCTAATTTCATTGCTCAAAAATCTAATAGTAATTTTTATTGCTTCATTAGGATTTCCTTGTGAATACCAGTCAGTAATTATCACACCTCCTGAATAATCTGAGTTAGCAAGAGAAGCAAAACTTAAAACATCTAAAGCAGATTTCCACATAGGATTTGAAGAGGCAAATTGGAAATTACCCTTAGTCCCCTTGTTACCACCAAAAATTGAAAAGCCTTTACCTGCCCTTACATTTTCCTGTGCTCGTTCTTTCGCATTAGGAGTAATTGGTTTTGTCCCAGGTTTAATGGAGCCAAGCTTTGGCATAGAGCAGCCATTTAAAAGGATAAATATAGTTAAAAAAGCTATATAAAACTTAATATTATTATAAATAATCATATTTTTATTATTTATCCTAATAATTGTTAATTAAAAAGAGTAATCTTAAAAGTGATAAATATATCACATGTTATAAAAAAACTTATTTAATAGCATTATAAATAACAATTAGTATCCAAAATGTTATTAAGTGTAGATTGTAAAGATTAACAAAAACAAAAGGAAAAATATGAACATTAAAAAAATTGGACTTTCAGCTTTAGCTGGATCTCTAGCTATGGTGTCTGCGAACGCTGTAGAATATACTATGTCAGGTGGAGCAATGTCCACTTTTAGTACAGCCAAAGGTGATGGTATTAATATAGTTAACGCTGATAACGGTAAAGGATTTGGTCATGCAACTGACTTAGGCTTTACTGCAGAAGGTGAATTAGATAATGGTTTCACTGTTAAATATTTCATGTCTGTTGACACTAATGCTGCTTTAGCTAATACGTCATCTCAAATGACTTTAGGTATGGGTTCATTAGGAACAATTCAGTTAAACAACATAGCTGGATCAAAAGCAAATGGAATTGATGATATCAGTCCTAATGCTTACAATGAAGTTTGGGATGGTTTAACAGCTGATACAGATACTACAACTTCTAATAACCCTTCTTTCTTTGGTAGTTCAACTGGTAGTGGTTCTATAGATTATAGAATTCCTGCACAAGAATATATGGGTGTTACTTTAAACGCTTCATACACTTATGATCCTCAAGCGGATTCAGGTGGAGCAGCTAAAGGTGACGTTGCAGCATATGCAGCGAGTACTGGTTCTGGTGACGCTATCACACTTCAATTAGCACACGAAAGTGGTATTGAAATTGGTGGTGGTTATGAAGAAGTTGATGACACTCAAGGTTTAGTTGGAGCTGATAATACTAGTCGTGCTACTGGATATGTTAAATATGCAGCAGGTGGTCTTACAGTTTCTTACCAAGAGTCTTACCAAAATACTCAAGTACTACTAGCTAGTGCTGCTTCTGGAAAAGATATCGAGTCAGAAATAACTGGTATTGCTTATACAGCAGGAAACGTAACTATTTCTTACGGTGAAGCATCAATCCAAACTAAAGCAGTATCTGCTACAGCAGCGTTAGCTGAGATTGAATTAGAATCAATTCAAGCAGCTTATGTAATGGGTGCTATGACTGTTTCTGCAGCAATGTCAGAAACTTCTAACCCAAGTGGAGTACTAGGTGATAAATACGAAGAAAGCACATTAGCTGTTTCATTCGCGTTTTAATTACTACTAAAAAGTTTAGAAGCCGGCCTATTTATTTAGGCCGGTTTTTTTTATCCAGGTAATTGCGGCAAATCCTGAACATTTCACAGTTTTTAATTTATCAAAGTTTGAAGAATTAATTCCACCTAATGCTATAATTTTTATATCAGAGTGGTTTGAGATTAGATTAAATTTTGAAATATCTAAAAAAAACTTACTTTTTTTGGTTTTAAATAATGGAGCAATAAATACTTCACTACAACCCTGTAGCATTTTATTTAATAACTCAATTCTATTGTGTGCAGATCCAATTATTTTAAATTGATTATGTACAGTTAAATTTTTAAAATTAGATAAATTATTAAACGAAGGAATATAAACACCATCCAATTTGAGGTTTTTAGCCACTTTTAGATTATTTGAAATATAAAATTTTCTTTTCTGTAAAATACAAATATTTCTAATTTTTTTTATAATATCTAAATCTAACTTACCTTCGTAATCTCTATATATTAATGATACATTTTTTTTTAATTTTTTTATTTCATCACTATTATAACTATTTATAAAGTAGTAGATGTTAGATTTATTATGCATAATATAGTTACTAAATTAATATTGATTCAAAAAGAAATACAGGAAATAAACAGTAAAACTCAAGTTATTGCTGTATCTAAAACATTTCCACTAGAAGTAATAATACCCCTTATCAATCATGGACACAAAGACTTTGGCGAAAATAAAATCCAAGAAGCGGCTATTAAATGGACTCAAATTAAAAAGAATTTTACAGATATTAATTTACATATGATTGGAAAAATTCAATCAAATAAAGTTAAATTCCTTTTTCCTCTATTTAATTATATTCATTCATTAGACAATTTAAAATTAGCGGAAAAAATTTCAAACGAACAAAAAAAACACAACAAAGACATTAAAATATTTATACAAGTTAATATAGGCGATGAGTCACAAAAATCTGGTATTAGCCCCAATGAATTAGTAGTTTTCAAAGATACGTGCGTAAATGAATTAAATCTTAATATTGTAGGTTTAATGTGTCTCCCACCAAAAAATAAAGAAACGTCTGTTTATTTTAAGGAAATGAATCAACTTTTAAAAACAACAAATTTAAAGGAGTTAAGTATGGGTATGTCAAATGACTACTTACAAGCAGTAACATATAATTCATCGTTTGTAAGAATAGGTTCTAAAATTTTTGGTAATAGAGGTTAATAAATTTTTATCTTAGTAGTTTTAGTAATCAATTTTAAAATAATAATTAAGTCTTTTTCTTTTACAGCGACACATCCTGCGGTTTTTCTGTAATTTTTGGTTAGGTGCAAAAAAATAGCGCTTCCTATTCTAGGCTTTATATTTTTGGTATTATAATTAATTACAACAAAATAATTATATGAATTGTCTTTTTTAAATAATTTTTCATGTTTTATTTTTTTGTTAATTTTTATTTCTTGATTATAAAATTTATTATTTACATCGTCACACCAACCCATATTTTTTTTAATAATTCTACACGGTATTACTGTTTTAGGTTTACTTACCCTATCAGCCCTATAATATAACTTACCTAAAGTAAAAACTCCTCTTGGAGTACATTCATCACCCTCTGTTTTTTTGGAAGTAATTCCATGCCTACCAATTGAACATTTTAAAGTAAAATCATCTAATTGTAAGGTGTCTTTATTTTTAAGTCTTATTAGCATAAGCTTAACTTTTATGACAAAACAATTTATAAGCATAGTGGAAATTTCACCCTTACACGATATTCTTAATGAGATTAAATCTATTTTTTCCTTCAAAATACATAATTTTATAAATACCAGAGACTTTTTAACTAAAATAACCAGTACTAATTCTGAAATATCAAATTCAATAATTGTTTCTAAAAAAAATAATCATGAATTATTATCTTCTGAAAAAATTGATACTAATTGTTTAATTTTGGTTGATGATAGGCCAATTAAAATCAACCAGCTATTAGATAAAATAAATATATTTTTGATTAAACAAAAATATAACTTTCAATCAAGGTTAATTATTAAAAATTATACGTTAAATTTGAACTCTAGAATCATTTCAACATCAAAAGAAAATCTAAAACTTACTGAAAGAGAAATAGATGTTATATTATTCTTGATGGAAAAAGTGCTTCCACAGTCAGTTAATTCACTTCAAAATGAAGTTTGGAAATATGAGAATACACTAGAAACACATACGGTGGAAACTCATATTTATAGACTAAGAAAAAAAATGAAAGATAAGTTCAATGATAATAATTTTATAATAAGCTCAAAAGAAGGTTATAAAATTTAATTTAATCTGGCTCCTACTTTTTGAATTACTTTAGAAGACATTTCGGTTCCCTTTTTAAGACTTTCTTGAGTTGAAAAATTATTTAAATACCCATGAAGAAAGCCCGAGGCGAACAGGTCTCCTGCACCGGTTAAGTCTGTAATCTTTAAATTTTTTTTAGCCTCACATTCAAATACATCATTATCGGTTATACAAACACTTCCTTTAGCACCACGAGTTATAATTACCATTTTTTTCAATTGTTTTCCAAATTTAATAATTTCATCGAAATTTTTTGCATCAATTAATGATGTTATTTCTTGCTCATTAGCAAAAGTAATATCCAACCTATGCTTAACTAGTTCTAAAAAATCCTGTTTATGTCTATCAACGCAAAATCGGTCTGATAAAGACATTGCAGTTTTATTTCCAAGAGACAACGCTTTATCAAATGCTGATTTTGGTTCACCTTCATCCCACAAGTAACCCTCTAAAAATATCATTTCACTTTCTTTTACAGCTTTTTTATCAATATCTTTTTCACTAATTTTTCCTGCAATACCTAAAAATGTTACCATTGTTCTTTCTGCATCAGGCGTAATCAAAATTAAACATGTTCCAGTTGGGGAAATCTCCTCTTTTTTTTTATAAAAATATCTAACTTTTTCTTTAATTAGGCCTTCTTCGTATTTTTGACCCAAACCATCAGCATTAATCTTACCTATAAACCCAACGTCATTTCCTAATTGAGATAATCCAACCACAGAATTTGCAACTGATCCACCAGAGACAGTTTCTTCAATTTTTAAAGTGGATAATAGTTTTTTGAATTCATCTTCATCAACTAATTTCATAGTACTTTTTGTTAATTCATTATCTATTAGGTATTGATCTTCTACTTTGCATATAACATCTACAATTGCATTCCCAATACCCAGAATTTTCATATTAAGCTTTTATTATTTTAACTGGATTTTTTCTATTAGGA
>TARA_B110000259_G_scaffold188461_1_pt1 | contig 14391 bp, 13 predicted proteins | sample TARA_B110000259 | Tara Oceans TARA_B110000259 (sample SAMEA4397649) | marine metagenome | biome: Polar Biome; feature: [SRF] surface water layer (ENVO:00010504); material: water (ENVO:00002006), including particulate matter (ENVO:01000060) such as... | depth 5 m | reverse complement strand
TTTGAATATTTTTTTAGACTTTTTGCAGATTCAATTACTGCAGATATGGTCGCTACATGAGTTAGAAAAGGTGACCAATAATAAACCGATTTCATTATTTCTCTATAATTTTTTTATAAACACCAATATATTTTTTTGCAATTAGATTGTCTGAAAAATTATCTGATACATATTTTTTAGCTTTCATTCCTAAATTAAAAAATCTTTCATGATCTTCAAAAAACCATTCTATACCTGATGTAAAATCATCTATATTATTTTCTTTTGCTAAATAACCAGTTTCTTTATGTAAAATTGTTTCTGACACACCAGTATTTTCAAACCCTACTGATGAAGTCCCACATGCAGCTGATTCTGCAACAACTAAACCAAACGCTTCGGTTCTACTTGGAGCAAGCACTAAGTCTGCGGCATTATATAAAATTTTTCTACTTATATCATCTTTTAAAAAATCAATATATTTTATATTTTTTTTATTCATAAAATTTTTGTTTTTTTTTTGTCCTACAATGATTAGGTCATATTGATCTTCACTAACTTTTAAATTTTTAACAATTTGAAATAAATAATCTAGTCCTTTCCTGTGGTTCTGAGTGGAGCCAGATGAAAAAAAAACTAATAATTTTTTTTCTTTATCTATATTAAATATTTCTTTTGAATAAATTTTGCTAATATTTTTCCAAAAATTTACATCAATAGGATGCCCTATTTTATCAATTTTGAAATTTTTAAATATAAAGCTTTTTTGGGTAATTGATTTCAACCATTGGCTAGGGGCGATTAATTGCAAGGGGAAATCCAAAATTTTTCTCTTTCTATTCCATACCCATCTATTAATGTCAATTCCAGACTCATTTTTGTTTCTATTATTTTTTAAATAGCCTTCCTGAAACCTGTGATCATTAGAATAATGTTCGGCTCCAGAAAAGGGCCACATATCATATAGCGACCAAACTATAGGTTTTTTTATTTTTTTAATTTGTTCGATCGATATAAATTCATCACATATCCAATGTAAATTAACTATATCACAATCAATTTTATTAATTTCGTTCACAATGTTGCTGTTAAAAATTGATATTGATAATGTTTCTTTTTTATCTATTTTATATAATCTACAAATTTTTCTAGCAATGCCATTTTTTAAAATATTAATGACATTCTTAATTGATGAATTTTTTGATAAATCATTTTCTAGTTTTGGCCCCAAACCTCTAGTTAAGATAAAAGATTCAATGTTTTCTTTCATTAAAGATTTATGAAGAGATATAACTGCTTTTGCAGCACCACCATAACTATCACTTGAATTAACATGTAAAATTTTCATTTAAAAAATCTCTTAAAATTTTTTATACACTTGTATATAAAAATTATCAAAACTAGAAAAATATTTTGATTATTATCTATTCGAATTAGCAATTCTTCTTTAAATAATTTCCAAAAACTTATAGTGCTTGAAAAGCCTCCTCTTCTAAAAATTCCAGTTATTTCATTTTTACTAGTACTGACTCCTTGCATTTTATTTTTCACAATCATTCTAAAAAAATAATCATAATCTGCATGATATTTGTATTTTAGATTATAGATACCATTAATCTTCGCAGATTCTCTTTTGATAAAAAAACCAGTAGAGTGGCTAGTATAAAATCCCCAACTATAATAAATCTTTTTTGGATTAAAACCATGCAAAACACCCCAATGCTTTTTAACACTTCCAAAAATAAAATCTTTTGAGGGAAATTTTGAAATATAATTCGAAACTATTTTTAATGCGTCTTTTGTGTAAACATCATCTGAATTTATAATGCCAATATAATCTCCATTGCATAAATTAATCCCTTTATTAAAAGCATCATAAATACCTTCATCATTTTGACTTACCCAATAATCTATTTGATCTTCATATTTGTGAATTATATTTAAAGTATTATCATCTGACTTACCGTCTATTATAATATATTCAAAATCTTTAAAACTTTGATTTAGTACACTTTTAATTGTTTCTTCTAAAAATTTTTCGTTATTTTTTACAACAGTAATTAATGAAAAAAGAGGTTTTTGTTTTTGTTCATTTTTTAAACGTAAACCTCCCTGATTCATAGTTAAGATTTTCTTAAAATTTAAAATTTTTTATTGATTGATAAATTTTTATTAACCAAATTGGCATAAAGTTTGGATATTCATGATTTTTTGCTAAAGTCTTAATTCTAAGAAGCTCATCACAAATTTCATTTTTATTAACATCAGTTTTTTTTGTAATAAGAGTGTGTAACCTTTTAAAATATATATATTCATTTGAATAAATTAATTCCCATTTTTTATTATACGGATAGTTGTATAATTTTACTTTATCTCCTGAAGTGTCTTTAAAATTTTTATGAATATTCACAAATTAATTTATAATAAATTTTTTAATTTTATTTTTAAGCTCTAAGATGCTTAGAAATTTAGAATTTGTAAAACTGTTATAAGATGAATAATTTTTTTTAGTTTTTAAGTTTTGTTTTTTAAATGATGGGAAGATTATATAATAATCTTTTTTTTCTAATACTCTAATCCGTTCTTGAGAAGTAATTAATTCTTCATGTATTTTTTCTCCTGATCTAATGCCAATTAATTTAAATTTTTTTATATCAAGAGCTTTTATCAAATCTGTTATTCTGTATGATGAAAGTTTAGGCACAAAAATCTCTCCTCCCTTCATCGATTTTAAACACTTTAATACAAATAAAATTGCATCTTCTAGTGAAATATCAAATCTTGTCATTTCAGAATTTGTGACAGTTAATTGCTTCTTATTTTTTATTTGTTTTAAAAATAAAGGTACTACAGATCCACGACTACCAAACACATTTCCATATCTAGCAATCGAAAAGGTACATCTTTTGCTACCCTTATAATTATTAGCTGCAATAAATAATCTTTCAGCTGTTAATTTTGTTGCCCCATACAAATTTATTGGTGCTGCGGCTTTATCTGTACTAACACACATAACTTTACTGATATTTTTGAGCGTAGCTACTTCAATAATGTTTTGAGTTCCAATAATATTAGTTTTTACTGCTTCAAAGGGATTGTATTCAGTTGCAGGAACTTGTTTTAAAGCTGCCGCGTGTATAATGATATCTACTTTGTCTGTTATAGCATATTCAAGTCTACTTTTATCTCTAACATCTCCAATAAAAAATCTGAAGATATTTTCATTTTTTTTAACAAAATCGAGTTGCTTCATTTCATTTTGTTTAAATTCATCTCTACTAAAAATTATTATCTTTTTTGCTAACTTTTTCTTTATGATTGTTTCAGCAAATTTTGACCCAAAAGATCCAGTACCACCAGTTATAAAATAGTTTTTTTTCATACTTTTTTATTAATTGTTAAATTATTTAATTCCAGAATATAATCACATTTATTTAAGGTATTATGATCATGGGAGATTACTATTATAGTTTTTGTTTTTTTAAAAGTATAAATTAAGTTCATTATTTCTTGCGTAGTATTTTTGTCTAGTTTATTTGTTACCTCATCAAGTATCAATATTTCAAAATTTGAATAAAGAGCTCTTGCTAAAGCTAATCTTTGTTTTTCACCACCAGAAAGATTAATTGCATTTTCCCCAATAAATCCACTGATTGTTTTATCATGATTTATAAATTTTTTATCTAAATGTACCTGCTTAAGAATATCCAAGATTTTTTTTTTATTAATATCTAAAAAATGATTAGATGAAACTATATTTCCTATAATTGTATCATACAAAAAAAATGGTTCTTGAGGAATGTAAGAAATTTTTTTGTATAAATCTTTTTTGCTTAATTCATCTATACTTTTTTCATTTATAGTTATTTGACCATCCGAGGGCTCTAAAAAACCAATTAGTAATTTCAGTAGTGTTGTTTTGCCTGATCCACTATTTCCTATAATTCCAATTGTTTCATGAGATTTAATGGATAAGTTAATTTTATCAAATATTTGTAATTCTTTATTTTTATCTTTATCATAGTAATTGAAGCTAACATCTTTAAAAACAATATTATTAATGTTTTCAATAAATTTTAGCTGAACTCTGTTATTTTTATTTTGTTTTTTAAACTCATTAATTAAAATGTAAGTAGATTCATACCCCCGCATAATTTTACTATATAAATTTGAAATACCATTTAAGTATGGAACCAGTTTCAAAATTACAATTATATAAATGGATAATTTTGCTAAAATTGGAAAAATATCTTGATTAAATTTAAATTGATAAAATAAAAAAAAAGAAAAGATACTAATTATAGATATTTCAATAAATGATCTTGGGATATTTGCTATTATTGACTGAGGAATTTTAATTCTATCTAATCTTCTTTGATACTTCATAAATTCTTCGGTTACTATTTCAGATAAATTAAATAATTTAATTTCTACAAAACCATTCAATGCATTGGGAATTTTTTTTAAAATTACTTCTTGTAATTTTGCTCTAGCAGCACCAAAAAAAAGTAATCTTTTTTTTGTAAGGAAATAAAATAGCATACAAAAAAATAATATAAAAAAAATTAATATCAAGGTAATCTTAAAGTCATATATTAACAAAAAAGTTAATACTCCTAGCAAAACTAACAAAATATAAATTAATTCGATAAGTGATAAAATAAAATTTTCAGTAAAATTATCTATTTCATGATAAATATTTCTTAATAATTCAGATTTTCTTCGACCATTAAATTTAGAATAACTTAGTGATAAATAACTACTTATTAGTAACTGTTTTTTTTTTTGCCTATAATAATTTAGAATTTTTAATTTCACATACATTAAGAATAAGAAAATAAAATTTTTAACTATAAATAAGAAAACTATAACTAGTAAAAATAAAATTATGTTTTCTTGGTTTATGTCAAGATACTTATTAAAATTATCTATCCAGTAATTATTCTTCAATGAGTCGTTAAATATAATATTTATTAAAGGAAGAAATATTGCTATACTTAAAGTTTCTAGAGTAGAGCTTAAAAGCAAACAGAAAAAAACAATTATAAAATATTTTTTATCTTTTTTATCAATTAAAATATTAAGGTTTTTAAATAACATGTTCTATGTATTTAATTTTAGAAATGAGGCAGCATTATATAATAAAAAGATAAATTTTTGATCTTGTTGACTTAAATTACCACTATTTAATTTTTTTTTCAAAGTATCTATCTTAATTATCTTATTTAAATACTCATTTTGAAAAATAATATTGATAAATTTTTTTGATTTAAAGTTTATCGTCTCTTTTAAAGGAAGAAAAAAACCTGTTTTTTCAGAGTCAAATAAAATTTTTTTAGGTAATTTTTTTTTAAATGTGTCTCTTAAAATATATTTTGCCATTCCATTGCGAATTAAGAAATTTTTAGAGATTTGATTTCTAAAAATGTAAAGATTGTCATTTAATAAAGGCATTCTTGATTCTAGTGAATGATGCATACTTATACTATCAACAGTGTGTGTTTGTGCTGGCAAAGTTCCTAAAAATAGATCGTTATCTAAATGATCTATAAATAAGTCTTTTTTTTCATTTATTTTATATAAATTTTTTTTATTTTTTTTATGTAATCTAAAATATTTTTTATAAGTATCGGTTTCAAAATTAAAAGCATTATTCTTTAAATTTTTATTAAATAAATTAACATCTTTTAATATTCCCGTTCTTACATGGGGTCTGGTAACATCATTCCATTTTTTAAATTCTCTTGAATAATTTTCTTTTTTTTTAATTGAAATTAAATAACTCATATGATGGGAGTAATACCCACTAAATATTTCATCACCACCATTGCCAGTAATCAAAACTTTATATCCATCTTTTTTTATCTTTTGGCAAATTTTATTAAGGGCTAAGTTTGTGGTTGAAAGCAAAGGAAAACCAATGTCTTGAATTAAATTATCAATTAATTTAAAGTTTTTATTGATATTATTTTCTGAAATAAATTCATGTTGGAGATTAAATTTTTTTTTAATTAAAATTATTTTTTTACTTTCGTCATACAATTCATCTTTTTGTTTATATGAATAAAATTTTACGTTTTTAATTTTTTTTTTTGCAAGATAGGCAATCAAGGAAGAATCAACTCCTCCACTTAACAAAACTGCTATTGGAACATCTGATCTTAAACTTCTAGGAATTTCATGATTAATTTTTTTTTTTAAAATCTTTTTTGCTAAATTATAGCTGTTAATTTTAGAATTGTATTTCGGGTATTTTACATACTTTAATATACTTATCTTAAAGTCTTCATTAATTTCTATCAACTCACCTGGTTTTACAAATTTAATATCTTGAAAAAAAGACTGTTCATTGGAATAAACTGAACGAAATCCATATCTTAAATAATCAAATATTTTATCTTTATTAACTTTATGCTTTAAAAAACTCAATTTTTTAACATAATTAACATTTGAGCCAAATATTAAACTTTTTACTTTTTCATTTAAGTAAAAAAAAAGTGGTTTTTCACCAAATTTATCTCTTGATAAATAAAATCTTTTTTGTTTTTTGGAAAAATATATGAAACTCCACATACCCTGAATTTCTTTTAACTTTTCTACACCATAAGTGTTTAAAAATTTTAACAATACCTCAGTGTCAGATTTAGTTTTAAATTGTATTTTTTTTTTCTTTAATTTTTTTTTAAGCTCTAGATAATTATATATTTCACCATTAAAAGATAAAACACCATTTTCATCCTCAAAAGGTTGGTTGGATCTTTTATCTAAATCAATTATGGATAGTCTCGATGTACAAAACAAAGCTTTAATCTTTTTTACTGAAAATTCTTTAAAACTTTGAGAATCAGGTCCTCTTAGTTGCATTAATTTAAGACAACCTTTAATGCTTTCATTCTTAGGATAAAATTTATTAACACCAATATAACCTGCTATACCACACATAATTATCTAATTCTATTCCTGGGCTTATTATTAATAGTGTTTCTTTTCAAGTTTAAAAATTTTTCAAAAGTTTTGATTGGATTATTTTTTAAAAAAACTTTTTTAAAGATTGTATATTTTTTTTTAAACTCTTGTTCCAATTTATTATCATTAAATACAAGTTTTTTTATATAACGTTCTAATTGGATCTCATTTTTTGCATAAAACGAAATATTATAATCTTTATATGGTGAAGTATTAGATTCTGAAGATAATTGAGAAAGCTCTATTGCAGGTTTTTTCATTGATAATGATTCCATTATAGACGCTGAATTAAAGAAATTTATTGAAAAATCTGAAATTCTACATATTTCTTGTTGGTGTAAGTCTGTTAGCATAAACTTTAAATTCTTCTCATCAGTTAAATAATTGGTTAGCTCATTTTGATTTGTATACGGATGAAGTTTTACATAAATCTTAAATTCTTTGTTAATTTTTTTTAATATCAATTTTATTTGATTAACTTGGGCAATTGCTTTTTTAAACCAATCTTCATTATATAATTCTCGTCTATACGAAAGATATATTTTGATAGAAGAATTTTTTTTTTCTAGTACTTGAATATTTTTAATCCAGAAATTTGCATATCTAGGATAACCAATAACAAGCTGCTTTAATTTAGGATAAAGATTTTGCCAGTGAAACTTATTGATACTATTTGATAATAATAAAAATTTATTTTTATATCTATTTTGATTATTAACTTTCTTTAATTTAAGAGTAAATTTAGGTTTTACCGAACAAGAGCTTGGAAAATAAAATGTTGTTGATATTTTATTTTTTGAAATTTCTTTTTCCCAATTATTGTTAATTTTATCATAAGAAACTAATATATTTACTTTCTTTAATTTGCTTATATTATAATTTTTTTCTATTATTGATAATAATTTTTTATAAGAATAATATTGTTGATTAAATTTTTTAACAATTTTATTTTTATAGGTTAAATCAAATAAATTTAAAAATTTTAAATATATTCTAAGAAAAAAATTTTTATATCTATTTTCTAAAAAATATCCATGAAAGTTTTTTTTAAATTGGTTGTATAGAAAAAGATTTCTTTTAAGTACTGTGATTTCTTTTTTATTTTCAATTATTGCAAAAAATAAGTATTTATCATTAAATTTGTTTACTAGTGGCAATATCCAATCAATTTCACCGTGAATTTTTCGAATTATAATAAAAAATATTTTTTTTTTTATTATTTTATTGTCTCGATTAATTTTGAAAAATTTGTGCTCCACAATCAAACAATTTTAATTTTCTTTAGTTCTGCTACATTAATTTTTTCAAAATTTAGATCAAATAATGATTTATTTTTTTTAATTTTCTTAAATGACCAATCCCACCAGCTAATTTTTTTTAAATATTCAATTATTTTTTTTTTAAAACGATATTTGATTTTTTTAGAAGGATTACCAACGTTAATTGAAAATGCCTCGATATCTTTTGTAACAACACTTCCTGCCCCTATAACAGCGCCATCTCCAATATTTACATTGGAGGTTATAAGGACATTATTTCCAATCCAGACATTATTTCCCACACTGACTGAAAATTTATTTTTACTTTTTGTATATTCCAGTTCTTTCGCACCAATAAACTTTTGCAAATAAAGCTGTTGGTTTGCATGCGATGTTTTGTGATTTGTGCTGATTATTTTTATACCATATCCAAAAGCGCAATACTTTCCAATCTGGACAGGTTCCTTTCCATGTATAAGTATTTTACCGTTTATTCTTGTGCCCTCTCCTATTTTAACTGTTTTAGTTTTAATTAAACTATCAGAATTAATAAATTTTTTTATCATTTATTTTTGAAATATTTAATTTTATATAAATCCTCTTCATAATTTATATCTACAGCTTCTTTTTTAGAAACGACAACTCCATAAGATTTATTTCCTAAGGCCCAACCATCTCCTGAATAATTAAGAATGTTTTCACTTTTTCTAAGATATATTCCTCCTGTATATTTATATGAAACCGGCCTGTTTTGCCTCGGAAATAACTTTTTAAAATTTTTTGGTTTAATTAAATAAGAAAGTTTTCCATTTATGTCTAATTTTTGTGCAGTTAATGGATGAGAATCCAAAACTTCAGAAATTGTAGCCACACCTGTTGCTTTTCTTTGAAAAAAAGTTTTAACACTTTTTTTCAATGTATCAATTTTTATAAACGGAGATGTGGGCTGAATTGAAATAATATTTTCAAATTTCTCACCTTTATCATTTAATTTTTTAAGTATATCTTTTAGTACCAAAGCTAAAGTTGTTTTATCATCAGAAAGCTTTTTTGGTCTAAGCTCTAAAACTTCTGCCCCATATTTAATGGCCTCTTTTGCGTAAATTACTGAATCTGTTGAGACTAGCACTTTTGAAAACAGTTTTGAATTTATTGCCTTTGTTACAGCTATATTAATTAATGTTTTTCCATCAATTGTAATTAAATTTTTATGCTTTATAGATTTAGATCCAGATCTTGCTGGAATTACAGCTAATATTTTTTTTAAACTCATATAATTTTTATTTTTTTTAAGTTTTTATGAGCTTTAATTATAGATGATTTTAATTTAGGATTTAAGTTTTCACCTGGAATTCTTGATTTTGAAAAAGGTAAACCAGATAATGCCATTAACAACTTATACCCTGGATAACCTGTTTGCCTAATTATTTTAACAATTGGAGACTCTCTATTGATAATTTTTATTGAAGTATTATAATCTTTATTTTTTAACGAATTAAAAAATAAAATATCTATTTCTGGTTCAAACCATGACCAACAACTATGTCTAGCAGTTGCCCCCCATTGAAGAGTCCAAAATTGTAATGTTTTGCCGAATCCATCAAAACTAGCTACGTTATTTTTTAAGATTCCATACTGCTCTCTTAAGTGACCAGGATCTGAGGTATGCACTTTAAATGCTTTGATATGCTTATTTTTTATTAAAGATCTTATTCCATTTAATGACAAACCAAACCCATTGGAAAAAGGTTGATCATGATAAATTAAAGGAAATTTAACAGCTTGAGCAAATTTTTTCATATAATCTATATAAAAAGAATCATGTCTCCGTGGAGAATATGACCTCATTAAATATTTACTACTAAAAAAATTGGCGTTTTCTTTTAATGGTTGTGGTTTTATTACTAGCGCATCTACACCTTCATCGATCATCTTTTTTCCTTCATCCAATTGCGAATTGTAACTTCCGCTACCCAGAGGTTGTGCAATCAATATACTTTGTTTTGGAATTATTTTAGAAACAAATTTTGTTACTTCAATTCTTTCATTTTCACTCATGAATTCAAATTCAGAAGCTGCCATAGCTAAATAAAAATTATTGATCTTATTTTTTAACTGAAATTCTAAAAATTTTCCTATCTTTTTTAAATCTAATTCTAGATTATTTTTATAAAATGATGGCACTGGAACAATTGTGCCTAAAAGATCCTTGCTTAAATTTTTCAATGTTAATTTTTTAGTTAAAATTTTTGATCTTCACTTTATTGCCAAATACTTTTTTTATAGCAAAATAAGCTTGAAATATGTTCATGTCTAGGCCATTGATAGTTCTAATGCCTAATTTATTAGCATTTTTTAGCAAAGTTGTTTCATTTGGATTGTAAATTACATCATATACAATTTTAAGCTCATTACTTTTTGATATTCTAATTGGTGTTTTTTTTTGCATTTTTCCAAAACCTAATGAAGTTGTGTTTATAATCATATTATATTTTTTTAAAAAAATATCTTTATTTTTCCAACTAATCCAAGTTCCTCCATTTTTTTTAATTAGTTTTGAATTATTTTTCCTTATTGAGCAATATATTTTTGTTTTGGTGGAAAAATACTTTTTTAAATAAACTAAAATTGATTTTCCTGCACCACCATAACCTAACGTTAAAATATTTTTATAATTTTTGTTTATATTATTATTTTTCAAAGTTTTAAAAAATCCTATACCATCTGTGTTAATTCCCATCATAGTTTTTTTTTTAAATAAACAATTTACTGAACCAATTTTTTTAGTAGGTACATCAATATTTTTTCCAAGATAATTGAAGACTATTTCTTTATAAGGTTTTGTGATTGATCCACCTAAAAATTTTTTATCTTTCTTTAAATAATCTAAAAGTAACTTTAGCTGATTTTTTTTAACTTCTAATGGTATCATTTTACAGTTTATCTTATTTTTATATAATATTTTATTCCAAATTTTTGGTGATCTAGCTTTATTTGTTCCTTCACCACCAATTATTAAACAATATGATTGGGTTTTAATTTTTTGAATTTTTTTAATACTTTCTTTAAAATTCAGCATTAAACTATTTTTCTATTTATGCATTTTGCAATTTTTTTTGATTTATTAATTAATTTTCTAAATTGACTATAATTTAGAGGTTGCAAAGGATCTACAGCTGCATTTTTAGGATCTGGATGAACTTCCATCAATATTCCGTCACATCCTGCTGCAATACTTGCTAATGTCATCGGTTCAACCCAAGGAGCCCAAAATGTTGCATGAGATGGATCAGAAATTATTGGCAAGTGAGTTATTTCTTTTACAGCAGGTATAACCTGCAAGTCTAATAAAAATCTGGATGTCGATCTATGTGTGTGTGGAACTGAAACTCCTCTCTCACACAAGATTAGATTTTTATTTCCTTCAGCTAAAATATATTCTGCAGCACCTAGCCAATCTCTTAAAGAACTTCCATAGTGTCTTTTGAGCATAATAGGCATTTTTGTTTTTGCACACTCTGTCAATAAGGGGAAGTTTTGCATATTTCTACTACCTATTTGTATTATATCTGTGGCCTTGCATACTGCTTCTAAATATTTTAATTCCATAATTTCTGTAGTTACAACTAAATCATTTTTATCTTTTGCTTTTTTTAACCATTGTAAACCTTGTATTCCTGGCTCAAAATATTTTTTACTTCTATATGGAAAAGTTAAAGGTTTAAATGCACCTCCTCTCATACCTTTTAGTTTAAGAGATTTTAACATTTTTCCTATCCCATTTATTAGTTCTGGGCTTTCCACAGTATTTGGCCCAGATAAGAATGGAATTTCTTTACCACCAAAAGAGATGTTTTTTACTTTAACTATAGTCTTATGATTAATAGATTTTTTAGCACACAATGGTATTTTCTCTTTTAAATCATCTAAACTTATATCTTTACCTGGAGCTTTATTTTGCATTAGAAAATCCTAGTTTTGATGAAAAAAATTTATCATTCATTTTTATATTTTTTTTTGTTTCTATGGCTTTGTATATTTTTGAAACAACTTTTGATGTTTCTAAGGCCAGAGTTGGAGACCAAGAAAAATTATCAACTTTTTTATTTAATAATAGTTTATTTGATAATAATTTTAAAAGCTTTGAATGGCCATTTCCATAACCATGCTCAAATCTTTCGGAATATTTTTTTAAAAAATATTTTTTTTGTAATCCATTTTCAGTCCAATTTGAAACTTCATTTAATGCAATGCCTCCAATTTTATAAATTCCTTTATCTGAAATAATTTCAATAGATGCCTCATTATCATTTGGTCTATATCCAGTAGTACCAATAATTTGTCCCAGTGCACCATTTTTTAACTTAAATGAAGCAACTATAGAGTCTTCACATTCTAATTTATTTATTCGAGTAACACTGAATGAATTCAATTCATCAATTTTTGAAACAATATTTATCATGGCATCTAAATGATGTATTAATTGTTGATTTAATACACCTCCATCATGATTCCATGTTCCGTGCCATCCATCTTGATAATAATTATTGTATCTGCACCAGATTAATCTCACATTACAAAATATTATTTTACCTAATTTATTTTTGTCAATTTTATTTTTTAAAAATGTTAAGGCTGTATTGAGTCTGTTTTGAAAAACAACCCCATAAAATATCTTATTTTTTTTACTTAACTTTATTAATTCCTCTCCATGTTTTACTTTGAGACACATTGGTTTTTCACTTAAAACATTAATTTTTTTCTTTAAGGCTAATTTGCAATGCTGATAATGATAACTAGATGGTGACAAAACTATTAAAAGAGATAGGCTTTCTTTGTTTAACATTTCACTTAAATCTAAATATTTTCGAATACGGCTTTGTCTAACTTTTTTTAATGATTTTAAATTTGTATCACAACATGCAATTAGTTCCATGTTAGAGTTTTTACCATTCTTGAATAGTTTGAGATAATGATCAAAAACCCTTCCACAACCAACAATTCCAATTTTTAATTTTTTTTTCATTTTACTATTACGCATCCAATGTCATCACCCATTCTTTTTTCATTAAAAACTAAGCTTGGTTTAATAACGGTCGCAAATTCGCTAAAGCTTTTATATAAAGGATTTTTATCTTTTTTCAATTTATTAACTTCATCTAACCTAATCAGCTGATTTTCATTAATAAGTCTCCAATACATACTATAATCTTTTTTAACTGGAATTACTGTGTCATTGGCATCTGAAAAAAATTTTTCAAATAATTTTTTATAAATTTTAATATCATTAAATATTAGATCGGTATCTAAAATTAAAACACTATCTACAATTTTTTTAGTCTTTTTTTCATATTCTTTTAAACCAATTTTAATTTTTTTGATGGTAATTAAATTTTTTTTTTTACAAAAAGAAAAATGCTCAAATTTACTACTTAATATTAAATCTTTAATTTTTTTAATATGCGAAATTATGCAAATATCTCCTAAATAATTTTGAGACCCTAAAATTAATTTTAACCTCTTAATGTCTTTGATAAAGTTAATTGTTTTTTTTTGGGGATTATGAGAAATTATTGTTAACAAATTATGTGTATTATAAATATTAGCAGTATTAACTGAGCTTTTCCCTATTATACCCTCTAGTATTTTGCCAACTCCGTGTGATCTTTGTAAGTTATTTGAATGATTCAATCCATGGTAATGCCAGACTTTTGCTTTGGGTTCATAAATTATTCTAAACCCTTTTTTTAAAATATTTTTAGCCCATATTCTATCCTCTATATGCTTGGCTTTATTGTCAAATGGATACTTTTTTATTAAATCTAGTTTTATCGCACTGTTTGCGTTATGAAAAAAAGTATCACGTTTTTGAATTCTTTTTTCTAAACCAAATTGATTAAATAGATCTCTTTTATCGGATGGAGAAGAAAAGGAATAAGGTAACTGTTTTCCATAAACAGCTGCTGTCTCGCTTTCAAAAGAATTTACCAAATTACTCAACCAATTTTCTGTAGCAGGTATGCAGTGTGCTGATAAAAAGACCACAATTTCATTTTTAGCAAATTTAATAGCTTTATTTAAGGCTGCTCCAGGGTAATATTTTTCAGAATTATAGTTTAAATATTTAATCTTATATTTTTTTATGATATTTTTTGTTCCATCATTACTTCCATTATCTAAAATAATT
>TARA_B110000259_G_scaffold136481_1_pt1 | contig 14393 bp, 20 predicted proteins | sample TARA_B110000259 | Tara Oceans TARA_B110000259 (sample SAMEA4397649) | marine metagenome | biome: Polar Biome; feature: [SRF] surface water layer (ENVO:00010504); material: water (ENVO:00002006), including particulate matter (ENVO:01000060) such as... | depth 5 m | reverse complement strand
TGCGTTGGAGAGATTATAACAAATAAGTCGCGTGCGGGGCGACTTCCGCGAATTATTTATTAATTAGATTACGCGATAGGTTTGAAGTAATAACCGTCAATATCAATATAAGAATTAGCAGGCAGTTCGTCATATAATTTTGAAATTTCGAACAACATAGTGCGGGTTAAAGAAATTTCTGTTTTACCTGCGAGATACTCGCTCTTTAAATAAGAGCCATGTTCCTGAATAAATACCGCCAATTGAGTTGAATAATCCTGATTATTATTTTCAGGTGGTTCTTCAGATAATGATTGCCATATTTTACCATAAATAGGTTCATAACTGTTTTCATATAATTCAGAATAGTCTTTTTCAGTCTGCGCTACGGATTTATCACAAGACATATTAATTATGAAATTATAACTAACCGCTGATACGAGTGTTCCAGCAAGAACATACCAAAACAATTTGCCTATCAATTTTTTAACATTTATCAACGCAAATAAATTTACTGATTTAGATGAATTTAGAAACTCATTGAATTTTCCATTATCGCTACTGTTACCTGCTATAAAATTTTCGGTGTATAATTGCTTGATAAATTTGATATAATTGTCTTTGTCGGAATCAATTTCATTTATAAACCGACTATAATTTTTTTCAATATTTTCCAACGCTTTTTTGAGTGTAGTATCCTGGTTGCCTTCGGTGGATTTCAGAATATCCTTAACAGAACTTGTAGCGCCTAAAGCATTAACTACGAAAAAACCGATTGTATTGGAAAATGGGTTTATCCAGCCTGGAAATAATTCGAGCATTAAATATAATATACCAAATATTGATATCCATGGAATAATGGTTGCTGGGAATATTGAAACCCATTGTATATCATTGCCCCTGCACATGTTTTTTGATATATTCGCATTTATGAAATATGTACCACTAATTAAAAGCATCATATAAGTTATCGTAAAAACTGGATTTGACGAGTTAATTGATACCTGCGATAGAGTTTCAGATGAAATAGTTGTGTAAATCATTATGAATCCGTAAATTATAGTTAAACAAAAAAAATAAATCATAGATGTAGTTGCACTTGGTAATTTTATTAGATCATCTGTAGCACTGGTTGCACCGGTAACAATAGAATCCATAGTTAATTATATCTATATGTATAATTTATTTTTATAAAATAACAATAATAATTAATATAAAATGGACTTTAAAAATATAAATAATTTTTTAAATTTCAATTCTCCTAACGAAAAATTAGATAATATGATTAGACCTAAATTAATTGAGCCCGGTGTAAAATATTTCTTTGGTGGCGTATTAAAAGAATGTAATAATTATAAACTGAGAAATTATACATTTATTTATAATATATCTCTCTTTCTTTTATTTATCTCTATTTTAGGAATAATTCTAATTTATAGGTATAAGGGCAATATCACCATTCAAGAGAGAAATAAACAACAACTTGAAAATAAAAATTATATAATGTCTAAATTGATGTATTATAATCGCGCTGATTTAGAAAATAAACAGCGAGTTCAAAATAATATGATTACAAATTTACCAGATTATAGTAATCATCCCGAGGCGTCATTATTGCATAATAAAATATATTTTTAATTTATAATATGACTGATTCGTTTCAAAAAGATATCGTCCAGGACAGTGATTATATTAAATATTTAGAAGAGGTAAAAGAATATTACAATTTGAAAAACAAATATACATCTAAGAGGCAAACATTTATTAACAAATTAATTAATTCTAAAGACTACTCTTTGGAGACAAAAAAAAAGATGGCTTCTACTTACAAATATAAGTGTGTTAATTGTGGTAATATAGGTGGCACTGTTTTTAATCAAACAAGTAAAATGTTATCTGCTACTTGCGGAAATACTACATCGCCATGTGATTTAAATATAGGCATCGTTAAAATGAACGCGAGTTTAATTAATAGAGACCTTGAAAGAACAAATGCGTTATTAAATGATAAAAAGAAGGAAATTGTTTTAACAAAATTGGATTATTTATTCAAATATATAGAAGAGGATAAAGCAGTTGAATTATTCGAACAACATAATAACGATAGGCTTGCTATTCAAACAAATTATAATAATTTACTATTAATGTATGATTCAATTGTTGATAATCATGAAAGAGAAAGACTATTGAATGAAAAATTAGAAGAACATACAACATTAGAAAACGAACATAAACAATTTATTAAACTTTATAATGATACAAATGAAATACAATATTTAAAAGATGCTGTCTTGGTATATACTGAAAAAATGAAACAATTAGACGAATTTATATTGAATTTGAAATACAAACATAACTCAATTGAATTTGATGATGATATGAAATATTTACATCAATATAAATATGTATTAAAAGATTTAGAACTAATAAAAAAACCCCGCTAAATTATTTTATATCAATATATAAATGATTGGAAATATGTTAAAGATTCTAAATATGAAAGTTTTTTTTATTAGTTTGCTGGTAGGACTTGTTTTTATGTTTTTTGATGGTACTAAAAAAAATATTTCCGTATTTCCAACACCATCTAATATTGATAGTGTGGAATATAAAGATGTAGCCGGAAATTGTTTTGAATACACGATGGAAAACGTTCAATGTCCGGACGAATCTAAAATAAATTCAATCCCAATACAATAAATATAATCTATTATATATAATGGTTGGTAAAGGATTAAGCACCGCAATTAAGAATATTATATATACTGAACGAGGCAGATTCATATTATCTATAATTTTAGGTTTAGGATTAGCTACTTTTTTTAGAAAAGTTTGCGATGGAAAAAATTGTTATAATTTTGTCGGTCCCAAACAGAACGAAATTAGAGACCAAATATTTTCTTTTGATTCTACCAACAGTGAATGTCATATAATGAGAGAGAAAACTGTAAAATGTGGAAATAAACCTAAAGCGGTTGAATTTGCGTAAATATGTGTATAAATATTTAATGTATTATAATAAATATTTATAATGGAAAACTCACTAAGTGGTACAACGTCAATTTCGCAATTACCCGGAAATAATATGGTTCCTTCTGGTTCTGAACAGCCTATACAAGTTCAATCTAACAGTAATAATGTAGTATTAACAAAAACCGAGGTAGTTTCAGACCCCAATACACAAATGCAAAATCCAATGATGCAACAAATTTCATCTCAACCGTCAGAGGAAAATAAAATAGACTATAACGAAATGATTAAACAACTACAGCAAGCCACTAAAGCCGGAGCCACCGGATTACCCAGTAGAGATATACCTGCTGATACAAATCAAATTCACGCAGACGTCCAAATTAAGCCAAACTTTGTTCCAGAAACCGATAATACTGATTATATTAGAAATTATCAAACACAGCAAGATCTTATTTCTCAATCTAATACCAACCAAAATAATATTGATAGTCTTGATTCATTTTATAATGAATTTCAATTTCCATTACTAATTGCTGTTCTTTATTTCTTATTTCAATTACCCATATTTAGAAAAACAATAAAAAATTTTTTACCATCCCTATATGGTAATGACGCTAATCCTAACCTAAATGGCTATATGTTTAATAGTGTTTTATTCGCAACTATTTTCTACGCTTTAGTTAAAATAGTGAATCAATTAACATTAAATATTTCGTAGAGGGTTATTTATTGAAAGTCTTTCAATTTCATAGTAATTTTCGTAATACCCTGCTTCAGCGGTGTAATAATTATTATTTTCATTCTCATTCTCATAATTATCGTTTACATAATTTTCACGATTATTATAATTATCGTTTACATAATTTTCACGATTATTATAATTATTAGCACCACATATACAAGCAAGTCCAATTGTATTGTCATCATGATATAACACTTCACCCATATCAGCAATTCGGTCTATAATTTCATGAACCTCTATATTACCATACTCATCCATCATAACATATTTGAATAACTCTTTATGTGTTTTAACATTCTCGTCTAACAATTCCGCCTGTATCTCCAATTGGTTTCCTTTAATTTCAAAATATTTATCAATATGTTTATAAATTTCGTGATAATATTTTATATCTCGTGCTTTGTGAATTAGTTCTTCATCTGTATCACTATCTAACATATCAGTAGATAACCATTCATTATAAGAATTAATTAGACCGTGTGCGTATAAATAAAATATATCACGGTATTCTTCATCTGATTCATCGTTATATTTGGGGTCACCTGTCATATTTATTTGTGACTTGATTATCCTATCATAAATATTTATTATACAATTCAATTTTTTTTGTTAATTGTAAAAAAAATTGAAAACATTATATTAAAAATAATTATATTTCAAACTTAAACTGCTACTATGGTGACGCCCACACATTTTAATCTTAAAATGCTTAATGCGGATACATGCCCACATATTAATCTGATTAAAATGCCATCACCTGTACGTTTTGTTGATAGCATTAGAATGATTGATGACGATAATGCCATGTGGAGATACAAGAGGGGTGATTATTTATCAACAAATACGAGTTATAATATGGGATGTAATATTTTAGACAGCGAGCAAGAAATGCACGACCGATGGGAACGTGTAATGAGTTCATCCAAAGGAAGGAACAATATAACTAACGATATGTATGTTATGAATAAAAACGTAAAAGAAAAACGCATAAAAGAACAGATGATGACAGACGAACCTCACGAAAAGGAATTTAAAAAAAATTGCAGGCTTATATATAACACTTGCTCTCGTTTAAAAAAGATTTTTGATTAATAATAATGATAATAATTAAAACATTTATTAGTAAAAATTAGTAATTAATTACTTTTTTTTTAATAAAAATTGATTATAAAAACGCAAATTAGTATAATTATTAATATATATACCAGGTATGGATGAATCCGACATTGAAACTCGGCTGGCTAATATTGAAAGATATATCTATCAAATTGTAATTACCGAAAAGACCAGTAATGATATTATCAAGCGTGAAATGGACGATAAATGGTATAAGGAGATATGTCGAAAAAAAACTAAGGTTCAATTAGAGAAAATGGTAGAAATTGACCGCGAATATGCTATACAACAGCAACTCTTGGTTGATAGAATTACTCCTGAAATAAGGGGTGAAACATTTATAGAAGCACTGTATGGTTCGGTTGCACCCTTGTTATGTATTATAATTTTGCAGTGGTTTATTTCAGGGTAATTTGGGTTCTTTTGTAAAAAAATATACATAAGCGTTGTCCTATGTGTTTATAATTGTATTTTTTTTACAGATAAAAAAAATTGATAACAAACTTATATTTTTACCGATTAATATAAATACATATTTAACAATATGGCTTCATACGACAAGAATATTGATAGCGAACATCTTTCGGATGTGATTTGGCCGAGGTCAAAGAGGTCTTTGGCGAAAAGACAAATAGTTACTGAAGCGATTCGTATTTTACAGGTAAAAGACAGAAATGAGAAACTACGGCAAGAAGCCATTCAGGAAGAATTTGCAATAGTTGAGTTCGATTATAAGTTCATCTTCATTCTCTTTGAGGCGCTGGCACTCGTTCTCCTCTACTTCGTAGCGTGTTCCCTGCGTGTAATCACATAAAGCGACTGTTTTACCGAGACAATAATAATATTCATTTTGCTTGCAAAAAAAATATACATAATAGTTGTTCTATGTGTTTATAATTATCTATATTTTTTTTTAGATTGTAGCATATACAATTTTAACCAGTAATGAAATGATGATATTCATACATTGTCAATTCACTATCGAGTCCCATGTGATTAACCCATATAGTCCAATTGCTGATATCAATAGCCTGTTTATTTTTATATTTTTTAAACTTGACCCCGTCATCACACATAAAAATCCATCTCGGGTCGAACGGGTAATCGCCATTAGTTTTATTCTCAATCGTATTAGCCTCTACAACCATTATACTTGTTATTTTATCTTATGATACTACATAAGATAATTCACACTTAGATAATCAGTTTTTTTAATATCTAACAAAAAATAATAGATAGAACATTTTTATTTTTATTTTTATTTTTATTTTTATTTTAAAATTGATTACTATAATATATTTTGGAATTAAGACACCAGATACAATATATAATGTATTCCACCAATAACAAAGTTGAATATATAAATGAAACGAATGATTTTCAAACAAAAGATCAAATTAAACTTGAGTTGCTTAGATTAGGTGATATCAATACTTCCGAGACTCGACTGGCTAATATTGAAAAATGTTTTACTGCGTTTTTACGCTCGTCCCTGAACGCAGGGCACCCTGAAAGAACCACAAAAATGTTGCGCTATATGGAAACTGTTAAGGTCAACGAACAACTTCATGCAGAACTAACAAATAATTTGAAAATAATGGAACAGCGGTATTCTAATCTAACAATTGATGTTGATTTGCTGATGAATGATGTTATTATGACGCCTCCATTAGCACCAAAGCGATTTCGTGCAACAAGTTGGCCTAACTCATCTACCATTATTTGTACGATTACGGTTGAAGCTCTAATAGTATTTATGGTAATTTGTTCTATGCTTTCGGCATATTTTATCGGGGAAAGATGATGTTGTGCTATTTTAACAAATACAATTTGATTAAAATTTTATAGTAATAGATTTTTTTATTAGTGTAAATAAAAATTGATTCAAATTTTTATATATGTTCTCTATATATGAACAATCAAATAATTATGGAAAACTATTTTTACGACCTTCCAGACGAAATTATTAATTTGATTGTATTTGAAGAACATAAACTCCGTTTTAATAAAACTCTCAAAATTATTCAGCATATTAAGATAGCAACTGCCGTTGCTGGGGCTGGATATATGCGATATCCATTAAATGAAGATTATTGGTTGGATTATGAAAATAATGAAACACTCTATGCTGACTGGGTAGCACAAACAGTTGAAACTTTTCGTCGCATTAGCACTAATGATATTCGTGTTGAAATATACTTGTATAATGTTGTCCGCAATTTAATGAGTTGTTCGCAATATCGTGCCTCATCGGTTGTGTTAGCAAATAAATCTACTGTATGCTTTAATCTGTTGCCTATCGCAAAAATATTAGATAAGTTGTACGCATATAGGACTAATGTAGAAAATAAACTTCAGTTAGTGGCTCGTGAGGCTTCTATGGTGGCTATTAATAATGTATCACATAATATTACAAAGGCTATGGCGAGAGCTTCGTGGGCGGATAAAGCACAGGAAGATGCGAGATATAACGCACGATGTGCGATTAGTATTGAGAAACAAGCGCTGTCTATGAAAAAGGAGAATAAATATATCACCGGTCATATGAATATAATCATAAATACTGCGAAACTTAACCGCCAAGCCGCGCAATGGATATTAGTAGAGGCAATTAAAGTGAATAGTACCGAAGCACGCACTCTTAAGACGATGTGCGGTTAATTTTATAGCAATATGGAGGGAATTTAAAAAATATATAAAAATATATAAATAAATATTTTTATATATATATATATATATAAAATGATGAGAAAGATTAAATCATGTCCCGCAAATTTATCTACTCTTGTAAATAGAAAAAAACCAGAATTAGCAGATAATGAAAAATCAAAAAAAAAAGTACCTGTAATTTTTTTACCTTCAAAAGCATCGCGTATATTTAAGAAGGGAGATGCTGTAGATGAAATTGTAACAAGCGGTTTAAATGACGCTCATGTAAATGATCCAGGAGAACAATTACTATTCTTACTAATACTGCGTCGAATTTTTTCTAAAACAAAAACAAATATAATTACGACTTGTTATGAAATTTGTGTACGTTCTGCAATTTCTTTCACCGCACATAAAGCAATGGAAGCGTGTATAAAAGAAATGCATCAACATGCACATCTCATTTCAATATAATAATAATAATCATAATAATTATTATCATTTTAAATTATAATCATAAATGGTTTCAAACAGTTTGTATATATTTCCAGCCTAAATCACCACATATTAATTTCCATATTGCGTCTTGATCCATTTTTTTCTCTTGGTCTTTTAACATAGGAAAAAAAGGCATAAATTTTTTCTCATCGAGCAACTCACATAACTTATATAAAGTATAATAATAATTCAAGAAATTCACCCTATTTGCAGGGCAATATTTAGAATAAGGTTTTTGTATTTCCATAAATAGATTGCATAACGTCTCCTCTAATTCTTGGGACATTACTGGTGGTTTTATACCTAATTTGTCTTTTATGTATGGTATGTGCTCGTAATATTTATTGTATCCCAGATTTTTTAAAATCTCTTTGGTTTTTTTGTTTGTTAAGTCTTTTATTTCTAATCTCTCCTTCTTGATTTGTGTTTTTATATTTTCAAATACTTCTGGTGGTATATGTGTGCTTTCTTTTGCTTGAAACTGTGCTAATATCTCTCTTAAATGATTAATTCTTTTATACGCATAAAAACATACTTCTTTGGGTGGCTCTTTATATGATGGTTTTTCATTTTCAATCAAATATTTAACTGATCGAGAACAGTAATTACAGATACAAGTTCCCTCTGTTTCTGCATATACCATCTCTCCTTTATTACAGAAAGTACATATGTCCGATTGATAACAGTAATTATCATAATTTATGAATGAATTGTTAATATTATAAAAATACTTATCGATAATATTTGTTCGATCTTCAGTCGCTGGAACAACCCTTTCAATTTTTGCATCCAAATAAAAAAACTGATTAATTTTACTGTTATTTATTTCTACTTTAGTATCTATATTACTTGTGATATTTTTTTTATCTTCAAAATAACTGAAAATATATTTGGAGTTGTTTAACATATATTCTTTTTTACCCTTTTCCAGTTTATATATTGTGTTTTTAATCTCCTTTATTCTATTTTCCGTAATTTCTATTTTTTCATATTTGGTTTTATTCTTTGTATTGTTTAGGAATTTATTCAATTTGTCGATTTCACTATTATATTTAGGGATTAATATTTCTTCATTGTGCTTGAATTCTTCCAACATTTCGCTATGTTTTTTGTCCAACGTCACATTTTTTCCAGTCATTTTATTCATACCTGATAATAGTAATGTTGTATGAATTAAATTTATATAATATTTTTCATAAAATATTAATTAATTAATTAATTAAATCGTAAATCTTAATTTTTTTTTCTCCAGCCATATTATAAAAAAATGGCTGGAGGACTTATGCAATTAGTTGCCTACGGGGCCCAAGATGTTTACCTTACTGGTAATCCCCAGATTACATTCTGGAAGGTGACTTACCGTCGCCACACCAATTTCGCGATGGAGTCGATTGAGCAGACTTTCAACGGTCAGGCTGATTTCGGTCGCCGTGTAACCTGTACTATCTCGCGCAATGGTGACCTTGCCTACCGCACATACCTACAGATCACTCTCCCCGAGATTGGTCAGTCGCTCTCTTCGGGCGACGTCTATGCTCGCTGGTTAGACTTCCCCGGTGAGCAGCTCATCTCGCAGGTTGAGGTTGAGATTGGTGGTCAGCGCATTGATCGCCAGTATGGTGACTGGATGCACATCTGGAATCAGCTAACCCTCTCCAAGGAGCAGGAGCGTGGCTACTTCAAGATGGTTGGTAACACCACCCAGCTTACATATGTATGCGACCCCAAATTCGCCGCCATCGATGGTCCCTGCTCGGCTAACGGTGTCCGCCAGGTATGCGCCCCCCGCGATGCCCTCCCCGAGACCACTCTGTATGTTCCCCTACAGTTCTGGTATTGCCGCAATCCCGGTCTTGCCCTTCCCCTCATCGCCCTCCAGTATCACGAGGTCAAGATTAACCTTGACATCCGTAATATTGAGGAGTGCCTGTGGGCTGTCAGCGCCATCGACGGTACCGGTCTCAAGATCGTCGATGCCTACAAGCAGTCGCTCGCTGCCGCGTCTCTGTTCGTTGACTACATTTTCCTCGACACTGATGAGCGTCGCCGTATGGCGCAGAACCCCCACGAATACCTCATTGAGCAGCTTCAGTTCACTGGTGATGAGTCGGTTGGTTCGTCGTCCAACAAAATCAAGCTCAATTTAAATCACCCCTGCAAGGAGCTGATCTGGGTTGTCCAGCCTGATGCCAATGTCGACTATTGCTCCTCGCTGACTGCCTCCACCCACCTTAACAACCTACTGGGTGCGCAGCCTTTCAATTACACCGATGCCTTTGATGCGCTACCCAACGCCGTCCATGCCTTCGGCGGTGGCGCCTCGGCCTCGGGTACTAACGCGGTCATCAACGCCTCGGGCCTGTTCGAGGATCCCTTCTCGAACGACATCCAGTCCAGCGTCCTTGATGCTGGTGCCGCCACCGGTGCTGACTCGGGTGTATCTGATGCGGGCACATTCGTCCTCGCCGAGACTGCTCTTGACATGCACTGCTGGGGTGAGAATCCCGTCATCGTCGCCAAGCTACAGCTCAACGGACAGGACCGCTTCTCGGAGCGTGAGGGCACCTACTTCGACCTGGTCCAGCCCTACCAGCACCACACCCGTGCCCCCGACTCGGGCATTAATGTCTACTCTTTCGCGCTACGCCCAGAGGAGCACCAGCCATCGGGCACCTGCAATTTCTCGCGTATTGACAACGCTACTCTACAGCTTGTCCTGTCTAACGCGACCGTCCAGGGCGTCAATACCGCCAAGGTCCGTGTCTATGCCGTCAATTACAATGTTCTGCGTATTATGTCCGGTATGGGTGGGTTAGCGTACAGTAATTGATGACTTTTTCAAGTGTTTTCCTTGAAAAAAAATGAATATAAGTTTAATTACATTCATTAGATAAAAAAAACATTTAGTTATAATTAAATAAAAATTGATTTAAAGATTAATTTATATTATTAACCATAATAATATGAATAACACAACAGAAATGAAACCCAAATATGTTATGAATGTAGCGTTAAAAGAGTATAAAATAATATACGGCAATAGAACCTATCTATTCAATAGTGAGTTATATTGTAAAATTTTCAATTATGATAAAGGATTTAAATTTTATAATATAGATGATGACTATCCTGCGTATAAAATAAATGAAAAATATTTTAATTTATTGGATTTTGCTTACGGAGTAAAAAAAGAAGATTTTAACTTTAAATTTGTGAATGGTAATAAATATGATTTGAGAGATGAGAATGTTATACTTGAAAACATCGCATTTGAAACGGCACTAAACGGAGTAAATATAATTAAACATATCTACAAGGGAACACCCGTAGATGAAGGCAGATACTCACGAGAGATTAAAAACCCGATATGTGAAATTTTAAATGAAAAAAATGAAGTTGAATATTTAATGCTTTGTAATCAGGGTAAATTATGTAGAATATGTCCTCTATCTTATCAAGCGATTAGAGATTTTGAAAAAAAACATAATTACGAGAAACCTATTATATGGAGTTATTGCACTACAGGCTATATTCAGTGCAGTAGCAAAAGTTTATCTATTCATCAGGTAATAAAAGATTGTTATGGTAATGGAAAAGGAACTAAAGAAATTAGTGTAGACCACATAGACCGTAATCCATTAAATAATAGAGTTGATAATTTAAGAATTGCGACACAAGAAGAACAACAGCAAAATTCCAAAGGGACAACAGAAGGAACGAAGAGAGAACGCAAACACAACGCAAAAGAATTACCAGAAGGAATTACACACGATATGATGAAAAAATATGTAGTTTATTACAAAGAATGCTATAATAAAGATAAGGATTTATGGAGAGAATTCTTTAAAGTTGAAAAACACCCAAAAATAGACAAACCTATTACGAGTTCTAAATCGGGTAAAATATCTATTTTAGATAAACTGAATCAAATAAATCAAATCGCAGCAGATTTGGAGAATGATACTTATGAAAAAGCCGAAACAGGATTACCAATTTCAGTTCATAAAGGTTTTAATAAAGCGAGAGAAGACCACTATCTATGCTATGAAACAAAAATAGATGGGAAAAGAACATCTGTTAGAATGAAAATACCAGATGATTATGATTTACCAAAAGAATTAGCCAAATTAGAAAAGAAAATACAAGCAAAAAATACTGAATACATACACATATATGAATAGACGAAAATAACCATCTTTTTTTTAAAATAATTTAAAGATTAATTCATAATATAAATATGTATGATGTTTAGAATGTCGTGCCCGATGAATAAAATTGGATTAGTCGCTGGAACTGTATCATCTCTCTGTCTCGGTATCACAATTGGGTTTGTAATAAAATATTATTAAGGAAATTGATATAAATATAAATCTCTATTATAAGTTATAGTATAATCTCGTAGTATCATACGAATAATTATATTATCATAAATCATAAATAGTTGTTGTTATATCGCATATATTGGAACAGGGTAAATTATTGAGCCTATCGTTAGCAAATGAGGAAACTCTATGCGACCATAACACACGACTATTTATACAACCAATTAATAAATTTTATAGTTCTCATCTTTTTTTATTTGGTGAATGTTAATTAAAATTTATATTTATTATATTTAATATAAATATAAATGGATTTATCCAATAATTTATTAATTGTTAAAGACAATTCTAAACGCAATAGAAAATCTAATGCTATTAAATTGCCGGATGGTATTACAGAGAATATGATACCGAAATATGTGGTTTATTACAAAGAATGCTATAATAAAGAGAAGAAATTATACAGGGAATTCTTCAAAATAGAAAAAAATCCATCTATAAAATCCAATAAAATATATACATCAAGTAAATCTAATAAAATTTCGATACTGGATAAATTAGAACAAATAAAAACTATATTATTGAATATTGAAACCGAAGAAATTGACCCCGAAATATCAAACACAGACCCTTCTCTAAATATACAAGAAATCACACTACCAAAATATATTTCATTGAAGCAGACCGATTCTAAATATTTTTTCATTTATGATAAAAAACAGGGAGTGAATAGAGAGACTATCAAGATGTCATGTAATAATAATTTAACAATCTCTCAAAATTTAGAATTATTTCTAAAAAAAATAGACGAGAAATATAACACGGTATAAATAATCTAAAATAATGTTATATGTAAAAAAAATTGAAATAGGAATATAACCAATATTATCATTATACACAAAAACATAACAACAACTGCAGCCAATAATGCCGTGCTATTATGATCTACCCGATGATATGATTGAAGTCATATCTAAAATGGCACATGAAATGTGTTATAAGTTTGCTATGGAAGATATTATTTCGGGGAAAAAACAAGATCTACGCATTACGGTAGGGTGGCAGCCGATATTTACGAGCCGTGAGGATTAATTATATTGGTAATTTGAAAATTAAAAAAAATATACATAATATGTGTTATTTATATATATTTTTTTTATAATAAATTATTTTAAAATTGAATAAAATTTCAAAATAATTTAAAATAAAATTATAAAGATGCCTATATGTAAATTTCTTGGTTGTAAAAAGTATGCCAGTTTTGGTTTTCCAAATGGGAAAATAGAGAGATGTAAAACGCATAGTGAAAAAGATATGGTAAATAAAATTAAACAAAAAAAATGTAAATGTGGAAAAGGATTTCCAATCTATAATTATACTGGACTTCCTGCCAAATTTTGTAGTTCGTGTAAGGAAGGGGATATGGACAATGTAAGAAATAAAAAATGCAAATGTGGAAAAGGATTTCCAATATTTAATTTTATTGGACTTCCTGCAGAATTTTGTACTTCTTGTAAGGAAGAGGATATGGAAATAAAAAATAAAAAATGTAAATGTGGGAGCGGTTCATTTCCAATCTATAATTATATTGGACTTAAAGCAGAATTTTGTAGTTCTTGTAAGGAAGAGGATATGGAAATTAAAATTAAACAAAAAAAATGCAAATGTGGTAAATCACAACCAAATTATAATTATATTGGACTTAAAGCCGAATTTTGTAGTTCTTGTAAGGAAGGGGATATGGACGATGTAGTAAATAAAAAATGTAAATTAGAAAATTGTCCCATTTTTGCAAATCCAAAATACAAAGGGTATTGTGCACGATGCTTTGGCTACATGTTTCCAAACGATCCGTTGTCGGCTGAAATTAGAAGCAAATCAACTGAAACAATTACGACCGATTGTATTAAAGAGAATTTTCCAGATATTGGTTTTAAATATGATAAACAATTACAAACGAATAATTGTGATTGCACGATTAGAAGAAGACCAGATGCATATGTATTTATTAACGGGACGGCATTATGCTTTGAAAATGATGAAAATCAACATAAAGTATATAAATTGCAAGACGAGAACGATAGATATAATGATTTATTTATGGCTTTTAGTGG
>TARA_B110000259_G_scaffold176549_1_pt1 | contig 14400 bp, 7 predicted proteins | sample TARA_B110000259 | Tara Oceans TARA_B110000259 (sample SAMEA4397649) | marine metagenome | biome: Polar Biome; feature: [SRF] surface water layer (ENVO:00010504); material: water (ENVO:00002006), including particulate matter (ENVO:01000060) such as... | depth 5 m | reverse complement strand
TACAAAAAAGAATACTGTCTGGCTCTGTTGGGCAGTACGTTCTTAGCAATTTTAACAGCGATGTACAATCTTGGAAAACAGGAGTGCCTATCGTAATTAAAGCAGGAAAGTCAGCAACACAAGGTTTTCAGTTTAATTTATTAAACTGTAGCTTTACAAATAGAAACAACGTTGCAGATGTATTTACGCAGTCTTATGACTGGAAAATGAATGACAACCCTACTGATCTGGGTGATGGAACATCAACAAGTAGATCATATATAACTCATACACACACTTAATAAGGAACAAAATAATGGATTTAAAAAAATTAATGGTCGACACCAAGAATGTTTGGGTAGACTTTCCGGGACTTCCGGGATTTGAAGTAGAAGTTGCAAATCTTTCGCGAAAAGAATTAACCTCACTTCGTAAGAAATGTACTACTAGTAAGTTCGACCGGAAAACAAGACAACCGATTGAGAAATTAGATGAAGACAAGTTTGTAATAGAGTTTACTCATGGAGTAGTCAAGAACTGGAAAGGCTTAACGCTTACTCATCTTGAGACTCTACTATTAGTAGATATATCGGGTCAAGACCCTAAAAAAGAGTTAGAGTACAGCGCGGATAATGCCGAGACTCTTGTTAGTTCATCAACTGAATTCGACTCATGGCTTAATGAGGTAGTCTTCGATTTAGATAACTTTCGTAGTAAGCCAAAAGGAGGAGATGTTCCAAAGGCTGGAAAGGTTCTTCAAGAATAGTGAGTCTAAAATGACGCGAGAGCGTTATTTTAAAATGTGCGAACAATTGGGGCAAGAGCCAAACGAAGATGAGATTCCTCCTGACTGGGAGGATTTTCCAGAGATAGTAGTATACGCCATGAACACGTTTCACAGCTTAGGCGATTTTATACTTCCTGATATAGGGTACTTAGGAAAAGATTATACAAACTTGCCGTATTATATACAAATATACGATATACAAGATATAGAGCTATTTTTAGAGATTCTAACGACGTTAGAGTCAAGGGCTATCAAACAATCTCAAGAGTCTATGAAACGAGAGAGGGAGAAGCTAAAGAGAAAACACTAGTGGCAGTCGATAAGATTAACGTAACGTATACTGTTAAAGAGGATGGAAGCCTTGGCAAGATTGCTAAAGGGGCGGAGAAAGCCGCCAAGTCCACAGACAAAGCTAGTAAAGCCACGGCTGGACACAATAAGCAACAAAAAGGTGTAGCAGGCCTTACCTCTAACAGTACTAAAGGTTTCTCAAAAATGACCACTGGAATCACTGGTGGTCTTGTCCCAGCATATGCAACCTTAGCCGCAAACGTATTCGCGTTAACTGCGGCTTTTGGCTTGCTCTCCCGAAATGATGCTATATCAAAACTAAATGAAGGTTTAGTCTTTACAGGCAATGCCGCAGGCCAAAACCTTACACTGGTAGCAGATAAACTCAAAGAAATTACTGACAATGCTATTTCAGCTGAACAAGCAATGAGAGCAACTGCAGTAGGTGTATCCGCAGGGTTCGACCAAAGCCAGATAGAAAATCTGGCTAGAGTGGCAAAAGGTGCTTCTTTAGCATTAGGAAGAGATATGGGCGATGCTATGGATCGACTCATAAGGGGTGCAGCAAAACTAGAACCTGAAATTCTTGATGAATTAGGTATTATGGTTCGTTTGGACGATGCTACGAGACAGTATGCCGCTAGTATGAATAAGGCCGTAGGAGAACTTACTCAATTCGAAAGAAGAATGGCATTTACAAATGCTGTTATTGAAGACGGCCTGAGTAAGTTTCAAGATATAGCCGGAGCAGTGGAGGCTAGTCCTTATACACAATTATCGGCCTCTTTTAGTGATTTAACGAAATCAGGGGTTCAGCTACTAAATACCGCATTAACGCCCATAATATCTTTCCTAGCCAACAATATGGCCGCACTAGGCGTTGTGATGATAGCCTTTGGTTTAACTATTTCCAGAACTTTACTAAGTACTCTTACGGAAATGGCCGCAGCTTCAGCACTGGCAGCTTCAGCAACTGCTAATCAATCTGTTGCATCTCTAAAAGCGTTAAAGCCCAACGCGGCTCTAGGTAAAGTTTATAACAGAATAGCTAAAGCAGGAATTTATACAACAGCTTCTATAAACTCAATGACTAGAAGCCTTACTGCTTCAATAGCCTCTACTAAGGTAGATGTAGCAGCTACTAGACAAGCTGTATTAGCTAAACGTCAACTTCAGCTGGCTCTTTATGCAGGAACTTTAGCGACTCACCAAGATAGTGCCGCCAAGGCTCTAAATATGATCGAAACACACGGATTAAGTCTCGCGTTTAAAGCCCATATGCTAGTCCTAGCTGAAGCTGCGGCCACTACTACAGCAGCAACTGTGGGCACGGACTTTTATACAACATCTCTAATACGACTCAAATTCGCTGGGTTTGCTGCTAGTGCTAGTCTTAAATTCTTAGGTGCTGCACTCATGGCTTATATGCCGTGGATTATAGGTATTATGATGGCATTAACTTTGCTTGGTCCTATGATAATGAGTCTTTTTACACCTAAGGAAGATAAGCTTTCTAAGCAGTTAGAAACAAATACTGAAAGGCTAGAAGCACTGGTAGGTGCTATGGCACAGTACAATAGGTCTATTAAAAAAGCAAGTAGTGCTACAGAATCGTGGCACAGAACAATCAAACCTTTATCTGGTATATTTGACCAAATGAATCAGATGATGAACGATACTGCTATAGCAGCAGAGACAGTTCGTATTCTTGCAAATGCTAAAGCACTTAAAGAGCTTATGGTGTTGGAGAAAGAGAGAGAGGCTCGTAATGTAATCAATAGAGATATCGGCAGCCCTGAGGAAGACGCCAGTTATAAGGAAATCGGTTTAGCGCAAAGCGTTAAAGATACTATGACATTGGGCGAACGAGAGCGAAACGCAGTCAGAGAGGAAAGTATTAAGGCCATAGCAGCAGGTATAGCTTCTATGAACCAAATGATAGTAACTCTTGAGAGCGAAGAAGAAAAGACAGGACTACATGCACAAGCGCTAGCTATGGTTAATGACAATCGTACTAAAGCTCAGGTGATACTAGATAGGCTTGTGCAAAGTACCGATGATAGTTCAGACGCAACTGAAAGAGAAAGAGTAGAGTTTGAAAAATTATCTAATACTTTAAAGACAGGCTTAAAGGCGTACGAAAACTTCAATGAGATAGTAACAAAAGCAAAAGCCTTAGCTCAAACAGGTACTTACGGAGAGATGGCAGATGAAATAGACAATGTAAAAGAAGCTGTAAATAGTCTCGACGCTATACTAGCCAAAGGTTCCTTAGGAAATGATGCAGCACAAGAGCAGGCTTACGAGATAGTAAAAGCTTATGGTCTGTATGATGGTGCATTAGAAGCAGTTAGTACTACTTATGATGAAACAGGTAAGTTGGTACTAAAAGATATCTACGGTAAGATAATAACACTTGACCATGTTGGTGTTGTAAAAAACTTCCAGATCGAGTTAGCTAAAGTAAATCAAGGATTTAAGGACCTCGAGGTTATGACGGCTCGAAGCGAGACTCTTAGTTCCATACTGGGAAGCGACTCCGACTTTGCATATGCTGCAGTATTAGCCACAGCTAAGAGATCTCTTGAACTAGAAATAGAAAAGATGGGTGTAACTGTTAAAGGCGGAGCTAAAGAACATGAGCAAGCTCTAGCAATTTTAGAAATAGAACGAGAACTACTCGGTCTTAGTGTAGAAAGAATGAAGGTTTTAGCAGGAAGAGCAAAGAGTAGCGGAATGGGACAAGCCGCTGAAGCTGCAATATCAGGTGTAGGCAAGTCTGCCGCTATTAAGTCAGCCTCTGTTACTGTGAGAGATAAAGATACGGGTGAAATTATAGGTGACCCCGGTACATTTGATAACGAAGACGATCAAAATGCAGCTCTAGCCGCAAATAGAGCAGAAACTGCTAAAAATAGTTTAGCAGGTGTAGCTAAACAAATGGCAGAACTAGGTCCTGAAGGCGCTCTTATGTCGAGTGCTATAGAAGGCGCAATGAATATGTCAACGGCTTTTTCCACAGCCTTTGAAGTAATGAACAATGATGCTGCTACTACAGGAGAGAAGGTAACTGCAGGCTTAGGAGCAATCGGAGCCGCTCTCTCTGCTGTATCAGCTATGCAGAAAGCATCTTCTGCGGATAAGATAAGAGCTATTGACGGAGAAATCGCGGCCGAGAAACAGAGAGACGGATCTTCTGAGGCCAGCTTAGCAAAAATCAGCGCCTTAGAAAAGAAGAAAGATAAAGAAGCACGAAAAGCGTTTGAGCAAGAAAAGAAAATGAAAATGGCTCAAACTATTATATCTACAGCTCAAGGTGCTATTGCTGCCTATACTTCAATGTTGCCAATCCCTATAGTAGGACCAGCGTTAGGAGCAGCAGCAGCTGCAATGGTTGTTGCAATGGGTGCAAAGCAGTTATCTGCTATATCTTCTTCTACATACCAAGGAGGAGGATCTATATCAGGAGCAGGTGGACAAGCGAAGTCTATCTCGGTAGGATCTCGTGGTAGTTCAGTAGATTTAGCTAGTTCCCAGTCAGCGGGTGGTGAGCTAGGTTATATGCGAGGAGACTCTGGAGCAGGCGGTATTGACAGCTTTAAGCCTGCATTTAGTGGATACAAGCATAGAGCAGGCGGCGGGTATGTAGTGGGAGAGCAAGGACCAGAAGTCTTTATGCCTGAAACTCCAGGAAATATTATACCGGCAGGACAAGGCATGGGCGGAACAACAAATGTTAACTTCTCTATACAAGCAGTGGATGCAAGTGGTGTTGAAGACTTACTAATAAATCAGAGAGGAAACCTTATCGGCATGATGAGAGAAGCAGCAAACTCATACGGTCAAGACTTTATGGAAGGTGTAGACACTTCAGTATACACCCCTTCTACAGCAGGAGCTACTAGATACTAATGGCATATACAGACGTACTACCCGACCCCAATAACTTAATAACCGACTCTGGTAAAGCTACTTTAGCTGCTACTGGGGGCGGAGAAGGTTTTGCCTCGGTATCTCTTTCTTCTAAGTCTCCTGTTCTTTTCGATCAGACTAATTCTGGTAGAGTAGTTTCGCGTGCTATAGCGCAACAAACTTGGAGTATTGATATAGGTTATAACCCTATGACAAGAGCTCAGTTTGAGCCTGTATATAACTTTATACTTCAAAGAGGTAGACTAACTCCTTTCTATGTTTCTCTACCTCAGAACAGAGCACCTCAGAACGCTACTTTCTCTGGCTACGTAGATGGACCCGTTAATTTATTTCCTACTGCAGATACATCGGGAGGCTCCAGAACTTTACTACTTGCAAATGTTTCAGGCGATGCGGGTACAGACTACGTTGTAGCAACACATAACACCCCTCAGCCCGGCGACTTATTCAATGTCTCAGATTCAAACCATAATAAAACTTATAGAGTTACAAGAGTTGAGACTGCTTCAGACTATACAGGCACTCAACCAGGTACTAATCAAATACGTATACAATTTACTCCTGGACTATCAAAAGCAGTAACTCATGCTGCCTCAGGGATAGTATTCTGGAACCCACTTGTAAGGGTTTTACTGAAAGACGATGTACAACAATATTCTCTTAATGCGGATGGATTATACTCCTTCTCATTAAAGCTACAGGAAGCACTATAATATGGCACATAGAACTCTACACACGGACTTAGAAACATCTCTACTAAATAACGATGCATTTTCTTACGCACATTTAGTAAAATTTGAAAAGCCGATTACTACTGAAACAGGGTATCCTGTTAAAACCGCTACCGATTATGCGTACATAAGTGACGGGTCTTTTGATATGACTTGGAACGACGGTAGCGAAGATATTAATGGCGGCGCCAATGGCGCACAAGTATATATTGCTAATAGATTAATAAAAGTAGGAAGTGTAACAGAAACTATACAAGCCAGAGCCAGTAATATAAACCTAGAAATATCTGCGGTAGCTTTAAATACTACTATGATAACAACCTGTACAATTGCTTCAACCACTATAACCGCAGCCACTAGCATAGTAGATGCAGGGTTTGCGGAAGGCGATACTATACTTCTAACTACAGCAGGAGCAAATAATACTGCGACTGTACGTATTGATTCTTTTTCTAACGATAATAAAACTATTGCCTATACTTTGATTAATAGGGCTTCTGCTTTAACTACGGGGTCTGCTTCATATACTTTAACCTTTGCCTCCGATGAAGTCAATGCTATACTAGCAGATAACACTTCTACTACTTATGCAGGTTATATAAACCGAGAGGTATTTGTTTATAAAGCGCATATTAACCCAGATACCGGTGCTATTATTGGGGAGCCTTATCTACTCTTTAAGGGTATAATTGCGTCGGGCAAACTCTCGGAAGATGTTACTAAAACGTCAAAAATCTCTTGGGGACTTACTAGTCACTGGGGTGATTTTGTTCGTGTAAATGGTCGACTGACTTCCGATGGAGAACATAGAGCTTTAAATGGAGAAGGGACTTCTGACTCCCTTGCTCTTATTCGTCCTGAATATGGCGGTGATTTAGGTTTCATGCACTCTGAACAAGCCATTAATCTTATAGCTAATTACAATGTAATGATAACTAAGACCAAGCTAATAATGAAAAGAAAGTGGTATGGATCTAAGTCTTATAAACAAGTTGAGTACCAAGAAGAAGAATCTCGCGAAGTCGACCTACGCTTCAATCTTGACGCTAAAAGACTTCCTGTAATTTATGGTGTTCAAAGGACAGAGAGCTTCCCTGTATTTGTTGATACACTAGATGATGACTCTAAAAAAGTATATGTTGCGTACGCAATTTGTGAAGGCGAGATTGGGGGTTTATACGATGTGTACCTTGATGACCAGTCCTCAATATGTGTAGATAAGAATGACTTAGCTACTAGAGGCGCAGGAACTACTACAGCCGAAGTAGTATGTAACGGACGCATGGAACGAGGAGACACTTTACAAGGTCGAGCTATATCTACAGGTACTAGAGTAATGTACCCTGGTGTCGGTGCAAACTTTGGAGGTCCAGGAGGTAGGTGGCGTAGTGACCTTGGAATAGGACCTGATGGCATACCAGGCTTTGCCGTTCGTAATAATACTCTTAATTCTTCTGTAGGCTCAGGATCGTCAGCCGGTGCAGCAGGCGGTGGCGGCATAACTCATGGTAAGGGCACAAAGTTTAATACTCCGATACCTTTAAAGTTGACTATGCACACAGGTAAGCCTTTTCAGAAATCAGATGATACTTTATCTGCTATCTCAGCAGCAGGTAACTTTAAAATACAAAATGACTACTTCGAAGGTACAGGAGACTACTGGGGGCCTAATCACCGTTTATTAGATACTGCCTATGCCACCGCAGAATATACAATCGGAGAAGGAGATACCACAATACCTGAACTAGAATTTATTGTTCGAGGTAGAGTATTAGATTGCTATGATTATGATTATTCGTATACGCAAGATATACAGTACGCTTCCGCCGATGCTGCTATAACTGCATTTAATATAGGCGACATAGTAAGCATTAAAAATACCGTAGGAAACGGAACTTTAGATACAGCCACAATAGCTGATATAACTAGCTATAAGAATGTAGACAACGTCACTGTTAATAGAGTAAGGCTTACAGGTCCAGCTCTATCCCTGATAGGCACTTCTTTTTATATGCGGTCAGCAGATGGTTTAAATGACTATCATTTTGTTACATACGACCATGTGTATTTATCAAGTACTGTCCCTAATACTCTTACTACCACAACTACCTTTTCTGATAATTCAGGAGGCTCTAGCATAAATGCTACATTTACTAACCCCAGTGCTGCTTTGCAAGAAGCCATAGCCCGCGCAGAGTTTTTATCTATTATAAACAACTCCGATTTAGCAGACCTGCGCGCTGCTATGCGCCTTAATATGGCCAACACCTTTGAGTTTACAAACGTCTCCGGAGTACTTAGTGATATAGGCCAAGTTGCTGGTTCTTCAGATATTGCGTCTACTGTTCAAGTAATAATTAAAGACTGTATACAGTTAAATAGTGAGGCGAGCAGTGATGATTCTAAATATGTGGGTCTAGACATTGATCTTACTAGAAAGTTTGATGATAATAGTATCCATACACAGAAAAGACGTATTACAGAATATGATGGGGGCACTAAAGTCGCAAAAGTGGACCGTCCTTTTGATGATGTTGCTATACCACAAGCAGCAGATACCTTTAAGATCTATAGTCTAGGAGATAAAAGAGTTTCTATTAATCCCGCAATACAATTAGTAGACTATTTAACAAACCCTAGGTATGGCAGAGGATTGGATGTCAATGAAGATTTAAATGTAGAGGCTTTTAAAACAGCCGCTCGTGATTGCGATACTCGATCAGATGTAACAATGCTTCTAGCAAATACTACTATTGCTAAAGATGCTATCTATAAATTAGTAGATTCTAACGGTAAACTTCGCTTCCAAGGTACTGTAAAAGACACGCCTGTAACAGTAACAATAAGCGGAACAGCCTATGATGAAGTGACGTTTACTAATGTAATTGGTAAAGTTGCAAGTAAGTGGACAGATTATGCTGTATACGAAGATGGAGAATACTTGTGGCATAATGGTAAAATTTATGAAAAGACTGGGGCAGGTTCTATAACCTCGGCACCTTCTGGTAGTAGCTCGTCTGTTGAACCTCTTACAAAAGTATCTGGCACTGGACCTTCCACTGTAGCGATAGATGTTGTTCAAGAAACTTTTGAAGGTAACCCAATCGTTAAAAAATATAATTCTACTACAGGCAATTTTGGCAGTGGATATTCACTATATGATTGCGATGATGTAAAATACTGGAGATATGTAGGCTGGGATGCTCCTATTCAAAGCTCTGTAACACGACATCAAACTAATGCTATTATTCCAACTACTAGTTCTGTTTTTGAAAATATTAACGCAATGCTTGCTCATTTTAATGGCGTGTTACGTTATGTTAATGGTAAATATGATATTGTAGTTAAAACTGCAACTGATACGTTCGGTGCAGCTCAAAGTATCGGAGACGATGATATAATCGGATCTATTGGGGTAGAGGATGCGGGACAAAAAGGTACATATAATAGTGTGTCCGTTGGCATACCTGACCCGCAGCAGCGCTATAAGGCTCGTTCTGTAAACTTTTTTGATTCTACTTATTTAAAACAAGATCGTAATGTCCCAAAGAAAGGGAATATGAAAACCCCCTTTATTACCAACTATTTTAATGCACGAATTAATGCTAAACAGTACCTTGAAGAATCTCGCACAGGTTTAAAAGTAGTATTTAAACTACAGCCCAAAGCACTTCTTCTTACCGCAGGTAGTCTAATAAAGATAACAAATACAAGACTAGGCTGGGCAAACAAAGAATTTAGAATTACAAACTTGACATTTATGGAGAACTGTTTAGTTAATGTAACAGCCGAAGAACATAGTCCTACGGCCTACCTTATATCTACTATTAATTCAAGTAGTAAAAAAAGTCCGGGCGAGAGTGCAGGTGCGGCCACAGGCATAGCTCCTCCTACTAACTTAGCTCTACCTACTAATAATTTAACAGGAGGAACTAGAATTACATGGAATAACTCTGCTAAGTTTAATCCTGTTACGCATACTACTGAGATTTGGAGACATACTGCAAATAACGTAGCGGACGCTATTATGGTAGGTACTTCAAAGTCAGGTATTGCAAGTGGTCCAGCCGAACATACCGATCCTGTAACAGCGGCAGGAGCATATTACTATTGGATTAGATACACTGTAGCTCTTACTCGAACAACTGCTCAACAATTTAACTCGGTATATGTAGGAGTACTTACCGCAACTGTTACGGCAGTAGCAGACGGAGACCCTGCGTTAACTGCAAGATTAACTGCTAATCAATATGTAATTCCCTATGATTCGACGGATAATGAAACTACTACGATTATACTTACTGCGACCGCCACAAATTTTGCTGCAGGTAATAGGACATATAAATTTTATGTAGATGACGGTACTACTACTACTCTTAAACAAACCACTACCAATACTCTAGATACTCATACTTTTGAACTTGCAGACGGTGATGAGCCTGCAAATGGAGCGCAAAAAACGATTAAACTAGAAATTATTCAAGGAAGTACTACAGCTAAAGACTCTACTTCTATATATGGTGTTAAAGATGGTGAGAGCGCATTTACAGTTGTTTTTACAAATGAAGCCCATACGATACCTGCAGATGAAGAGGGTTTAGCTTTAACTTATGCTAATTCAGGTACTGATATAAGAGTATTTAAAGGTAGTACTGCACTTACGTATGGGACAGGTGCAAATACCTTTAGTGTAGCAGTTCTTTCGGATACAGATATTACTGTAAATACAAGCCCTACGACGGAGCAGTTTGCCGTAGCTAATGATACTCGAAGGTACGGCATTGCAGGTGGCATGGCTAATGCAGATACGAGCGCCTCTATTACCTATAGTATAACCGCTAGAAGCGACGACGCAATTGATACTGTTCTTACTAAAGCACAGAGTTTTACAAAAGGTAATGCAGGTGCTGGCGCAAAAACCGTAAATCTAACAGCTAGTCAATATGTAATTCCTTATACTTTAGCAGATTCTGAAACTACCACTATTACACTTACTGCAATGGTTAAGAATATCTCAGGAAGTAAGATTTATAAATTTTATGTAGATGATGGTACTACTACTACTCTAATTCCAGGAACAGGAACAACTGGAGGTACACAAACTACTACTGGTAATACGGTAACTTGTGATATTCCTCAGACTCTAGAACCTGCGAATGGAGAACAGATAACAGTAAGAGTTGATATTGTACAGGCTAGTGCAGTTATTTCTACTGATTCTACATCGATATACGGCATTAAAGATGGTAGTGATGCATTTACAGTTATTTTAACAAACGAGGCCCATGCAATACCGGCTACTAGTGCGGGGGTGCCTAAAACTTATGCTAGTTCAGGTACTGATATAAGAGTATTTTTAGGCAGTACTCCTCTTACTTATGGGACAAATGCAAATCAATTTACTGTCTCCGCTGTTAGTGGAAATGATATTGATCCAAACGCAAGCCCTAGCACAGAGCAGTTTAACATAGCTAATGATACTCGAAGGTATGGCATTGCTAGTGGCATGTTGAATAATGCGTTTGCTGATTTTATTACATACACTATAGTAGCTAAGAATGGAGAAGGAACTGCCAGTACTTTTACAAAAATCCAGAGTTTCACAAAAGGAAACGATGGCGTAAATGCAGATGCTTTAACGATAACTTCTAATACTATAACTAACGGTATCAGAACTCTTGTTTTTAGTGATGGAGAAAATCTTACTATTAACGGAGGTCTCAATACCAGTACAGTAGCCCTGTATAAAAAGTCTACTAGTAATTCTACTGCCCCCGCAGATCCAACAGGCACTTTTACTTACAGATTTGCCAACGGGGAAGTTACTGGAGGCACTCTTAGTGGTTGGGCAACTGCAGTTCCTGATCTGTCTAATGAAGAATACGCATGGGTAATACTGGCTACGGCCAGTAATAGAAATGATACTGATAGCATTCCGGTCGGTGAGTTTTCACCTGCTGTAGTACATAGCGGAGGCGGAGAAACAGGAACGACAGGTAACTCCAATGCTTTAGTATCTTTATATAGGGTATCTACAAATGGAAGTAGTTCACCTACGTCTTTTACCGGTACCATTACTTATACTTTTAATGGGGGTGGTGTAACCACAGACGGTAATTTTAACAGCTGGACTACCTCAGTACCGTCTGTTCCTAAAGGTTCTTACTTGTGGATTAGACAAGGCACTGTAAGTTCTAATGGTCTTACTGCAACTATTGCTATAGGCAGCTGGTCCGGAGCAGCAATTGCTAGTTCTGGAGGTATTGATGGTATTGATAATGGTGTAGTACCTGTATATGCTTCAAGTGCTTCAGGCAGTAATAAATCTTTTGTTATTACAGATAGTGCGTTTACAAACAGAGAGTATGTTAATTTTTATGAGTGGACCGGTTCGAAACCTCAAATTACTGCTACCGTAATAGCAGATCTTAGCCTCTTTGTAAAGATAGTAGGAGAAGACGGTGATTCAGAAGGTGTAATTCCTGTATATTCTACGAATGCTTCGGGCACGGGCACTAATGTTAAATCTTTTAGTATTACAGACAGCAATTTTACAGATAGACGATATGTTAATTTCTATGAATGGAGTGATGATAAGCCACAAATTGGAGACTCAAGAATAACCGCTTTAAATAGTTTCGTAAAATTTGTAGGGGATTCTTTCAAAACAGTAGAGATCTTTAAACTAAATGACACTACGGTAGGCTTTTCTAGTGGGAATGCCACAGGACAAACTTACGCAAGCCCTGTAAATGGCCTAGAAGCAGGCTGGAGCACTACTCAACCTGCCCTAGTATCTAATGGCGATAAAGTTTACATGTCTCGAAGAACTTTTAGTGAAGATAACTTAGCCGCATCTGGCAATGAGATTGCATGGTCTGCCCCTGTTGTTGTAGCTGAGAAAAATGATTCAACTGTTCCGGGACCAAATGGACTTCGTAGTACTCAAGGCTACTTATATTATGAAAAAACTACTGCTGGTAATCCCCCTACTCCTGAAGTTGATGTTTTTAATATAAGTAATGGAATTATAACAAATAACACAAGCTCGAATAGTAGTAGGGTTCATGATGGTGGAACAACAAATGTATGGAAAAATTCTCCAAATACACAAGATGCTACATCTCTAAATACATATTATACTGTTCGGTATTATGGAACAGAAGCAAGTGCAAGCAGTACCGATATTACTGTAACTTACACTAATATTGTAAAACATACTAGTTTTACTGGAGTTGTTACTTTTAGTGGCGGAACTTTAACGGATAGATCAGGCTCTGGCGATATTACCCCTGTTGAAGCAGCAGACATTTCGGCTTCCATCAATACCGTAACACAAACTACTACGATTGATGGAGGAAGACTCACTACAGGTAGTATAAATGCAGACAGGCTTACAATCGGAAATACTACTATAACTTCAGGCACTACTAGCGCCCTTAAGCTTTATTCCGACGCTCTAAAAATCTTTTCGGGAGGAAATCTGCGTGTAAAAATTGGTAATTTAAACAATATTACCGATGAGTAAAGGGATTTGATACCATGCAAAAAATAAACCTTGACATAATAACCCAAAATAGCTATAATTCTGTAATGGAGAAAATGAAATGAGTGCAGCCCGATATGACCTAGTTATCGACCAAGGTTCCGACTTTGCGATAGAGTTTACAGTAGCCGAAGCCGGAACAGCTAAAAATCTGTCGGGCTATTCTGCTCGTGCACAACTTAGAGCGAAGAAGTCTTCGTCAAGTGTATCCGCTACCTTTACTTGCACTATTCCAACACCTGCAAATGGTAAGATTAATATGTCGTTACCAAACGGTACTTCCGCCGCATTAACAGCCGGAAGATTCTTTTATGATCTAGAAATCTATACCTCTAGCGATGCATTTGTTAATAGATTACTATACGGGGAGGTAACTCTCACACAAGAGGTTACACGATAATGGCAGAAACAACACTATCAATATCCGAAGATATAGTAACTGTAACAGTGGCAGAAGATGTTACAACAATCAACATCGCCCCTACGGTCACTACCGTCGAGGCTAAAGGACTAGCTATATCTCTAGCAGACGCAGCGGCTCTTCCTTTTACACCCTATGGCACTATAACTGCCACAAATGTGCAAGCAGCTTTAAGTCAGCTTGCCGATCAGGATTTTCGTACCGACAGTGCGCCTAGTGGAACAAATGTTTCAGAGGGTGATACGTGGTATGATACAGATGATAATATATATAAAATATACCGCGAAATAAGTGCGGGTGTGTTTGCTTGGACTAACGTAGTTGTTACCGAAACAGATACCTCCCTTGACGCAGGAGCCTTTTAAGGCTAACGGAGTACCTCAATGGCTCAAACAATTTTAATCAAAAGAAGTACCAGTACTGCTACACCTACCTCGCTATCAAATGGTGAGTTAGCATATTCTCATGTAAGCAGTACGGGAAAATTATTTATAGGACGCCCAGGCGGCGGAACAGGCGATATTGATGCAATCGGTGGTAAGTTTTATACTGACATTGTAGACGGTGCAGCTTCGGCAAATACCGCAAGCAAACTAGTTTTACGAGATGGCTCAGGAAACTTTTCTGCAGGAACAATCACTGCTAATTTAACGGGTAACGTAACTGGTAACTTAACCGGTAATGCAAGTGGTACAGCTCTTAGTGTAACGCA
>TARA_B110000259_G_scaffold39159_1_pt1 | contig 14408 bp, 13 predicted proteins | sample TARA_B110000259 | Tara Oceans TARA_B110000259 (sample SAMEA4397649) | marine metagenome | biome: Polar Biome; feature: [SRF] surface water layer (ENVO:00010504); material: water (ENVO:00002006), including particulate matter (ENVO:01000060) such as... | depth 5 m | reverse complement strand
CATTCTCACGAAAAACATTTATACAAGTTGTGCCAAATGGCAACAGAGAATAAAGTAGAAAAAGCTTTTGTTCATGCTTTTACAGACGGTAGAGATTGTGACCCTAAAAGTGGATTGAATTCAATTGATGAATTAGAAAAAAATATAAAAGGAGGAACAGTGAAGTTAGCCACTGTGATTGGTAGATATTATGCCATGGATAGAGACAAAAGATGGGAAAGAATAAAGCTTGCCTATGATTTGATGATAAATGGAATGGGAGAAAAGCATTCGGACTTAGGAAAAGGAATTGAAGAATCGTATAAAAATAATGTAACGGATGAGTTTTTGAAACCTTTAGTAAAAGTAGATGAAAACGAGAATCCTATTTCAAAAATTGAAGAAGGAGATGTAGTCATTTGTTTTAATTTTAGAACGGATAGATGTCGTCAAATTACTGAAGTATTGACACAAAGTGACAACCATGAATACAACATGCATAAATTGGATTTGTATTATGTAACACTTACTCAATATGACGTAAAATTCAAGAATGTACACGTAGTTTATAACAAGGATAATTTATCCATGACATTGGGAGAAGTAGTTTCTAAAGCAGGATTAAAGCAAGTGAGAATTGCAGAAACAGAAAAATATCCACACGTTACTTTTTTCTTTTCTGGAGGAAGGGAAGAGACGTTTGAAGGAGAGACAAGAATTGTGGTAAACTCACCCAAAGTAGCAACTTACGACTTACAACCAGAAATGAATGCACCTGAAGTGACAGTAAAAGTATTGGCTGAAATAAATAATAAATCAGCAGATTTTATTTGTTTGAATTATGCTAATACCGATATGGTTGGGCATACAGGGATTCAATCTGCGATAATAAAAGCAGTAGAAACAGCCGATAATTGTTTGCGCCAAGTGGTGGAAGCAGGAATAGAAAACGGCTATAGTTTTGTAATAATTGCAGACCATGGAAATGCAGAAAAAAACACGAATGAAGACGGAAGTCCAAATACTTCACACACCGTAAATCCTGTACCTTGTTTTGTGATAGATGCAAACGCAATACAAATTAAATCAGGAAAGTTGGGTGATATCGCACCAACATTACTACATTTAATGAATATTAATCAACCTAAAGAAATGACTGGCGACAGTTTGGTTATTAAGTAATCCTGATGAGAATAGCAATTTACGGTAGAGAGTTTAAGGATGATTTTATCCCGTTTTTTCAATTATTGATTGATGAATTGGATAGATTGGAAGTGGATTATTATGTGTATTCAAAATTTCATAAAAACGTCAAAGGCAAAGGGATTACTTTTGGAAAAAAAGTAAAAGAATACACACGAGCTACTTATCCAAAATTAAAGCTAGACTTCTTATTCAGTATTGGAGGAGATGGAACAATATTGGATACTTTGACTAGTATTAAAAAAGGAATTCCTGTTGTTGGAGTAAACTCAGGAAGGTTAGGTTTTTTATCTAATACTGCCAAAACCGAAATAAAACAAGTTATTCGTCACTTGATTGATGGGGACTACCGAATTGAGGAAAGAACAATGCTGAATTTGGATACAAAAGCAAAACTGTTTGGAAAATATAATTTTGCATTGAATGAGTTTACAGTTCACAAAAAAGATTCTTCCTCTATGATTACGATTCATGTTTTTGTAAATGGATTATTCTTAAATTCTTATTGGGCAGATGGATTAATTATAGCTACACCAACTGGTTCTACTGCTTATTCTCTAAGTTGTGGAGGGCCAATTGTAATGCCTAATTCTGACAATTTTGTGATTACACCCATTGCTCCACACAATCTTAATATTCGTCCAATCATTGTGTCGGATGACAGTGAAATAGAGATTAGAGTAGAAGGAAGAGAAGAAAAATTCTTAGCCACTTTAGATTCTAGAAGTGAAGAGATCTCTACAAAAAACACCTTAATTGTTTCCAAATCAGATTTGAAAATTAATTTAGTTCAGTTTCCAAATCAAAATTTCTTCAAAACTATCCGTAATAAATTATACTGGGGATTGGATAAGAGGAATTAGTTTTTTATTTCTCGTCATTGTATTTTGAAGGGCATTTTGCTTGGTGTTCGGTAGCGAAAAAGGCATTCTTTTCTGAATCTGCTTTTCCTGTTACTACTACTTTATCCGACCTGTCAAAATGTTCTTGAACTGTTTCGTTCAAGTATACTTTTACTTCTTTTCCTTGTTCATCAATCATGTTAAAAATAACAAGATTAGCTTGTGGAGTTTCCACAGGAATATCTTTGTTTAGCGTACCAATAATCTTGTATGTTTTGCCTTCTTCAGCAAAAGCTTCGGTAAAGTTTCCGTACCTACTTGCCTGCGAAGAATAACTGAAAATAATACCAATAGTTATCGCTACTACTATGATTAAGGCTATTTCAATTTTTCTCATGACTGGTTTGTATTTCAAATATAAAGGTACAACTATTATTTGTCAGAATTTTTCTCTAGTTTCGATATTTTCTTTTCCAGTTTTATTAAGTAAAAGATAATTCCAATGAAAATAACCATAACCACGGCTACCACCACATTTATCTTACCCGATTCATGAAAAGTTTGTTCTATGGCATTGTCTTGTGCTAAGGATACATTAGAAATAAAAGCGATAAAACTAAGGAGTAATAATGTTGTTTTTTTAATCATTTTCTAATTTATTTTCAAGGTTAAAAAATCTTTTCTTTAAGCTAAGCATCCAAACTCCAAGTAGTATCCATCCTATTACGGCAGGGTAAAATACCATACGCAAAGTACTATCTAAATCGTATTTTCCAAAAGCAGGATTTCCTCCATTTCCTGGGTGAAGTGAATCGGTAATCCTTGGTAATATCATTAGGAAAACAATCATCAATACAAAAGCAAATATGTTGTAAACGGCACTTATTTTTGCTTTCTGATGTTCTTCTTGCAAAGAGTTTCTTAAAATGCGGTAGGCAACATAAATAAGTGTTGTAATAGCTGCTCCATTTAATTTTACATCATTTACCCACCAACCTTTTGTTGTGAATAAATCGGTGTGTTCACTCCAAGTGAATTTTGCCCAAATACTTCCTGTTATCAATCCTAATACGGCAAACAGTAATCCAATATTTACTGCTTCACGAGCAATGATATCGTATTTAATGTCAAAGGTGTTTAAGTACTTTATAGAATAGAAAAATGAAATAAACAGAATTACCATCATGGTAAACCACATTGGAACGTGAAACATTAAGTTTCTTATTGTTTCGTTCAGTTGAAGACGATTTGGGATATCTAAGATATCCGCTGAAGAATTGTATGCATTAACTATACAAAGATTTGAAGTATCTTGATTTTCTGTTATTCCAAATGCTTTTATTAACTCTGGTGAGAAAGATGAAAAGTTACTAGTCGACATTCTTAAGTGCAATATTTTGGAAGGTAAACTATCAGGAATGTTAAAATTCACTGAAATTTGATTGGCATTTATTTGTTTTATCTCTGTTCCACAAACTAATGTTTTATGGTCGTACTCTAAGGAGATAGAAATATTTTCGTCAGCTTCAAATTCTGTATTGTAACCAGTTAATACAACCGCATTTTTTCCAACCTCTAACGAACTTGGACTAGCCGACTTGATTGTAGATGAAAGTGGAACCAAAAATGAAAAGGCAAAAGTATAGAGCAGTAATACTACTGCTAAAGCTTTCCACCAATGTTTTTTTATTGAATTCATTTTAATAAAATAAGACTTTTATTCCCTCCAAAGGTAAGGAAATAATAAAAAAGAAAGTATGACAATAAGCAGATTAATTAGCGATAAAAACACAATGAATTGAGCTGACATCTCTACAGTTCCTCCCAAGATTGCCAAATTAGAAAATTGTATAGAAAGCAGGAGGGAAGGGATTAAAATAGGGAAAGCAAGAATAGAAAGGATTCCAATGTTATTATTTGTTTTGGAAGCTATGGCACTCACCATTGTCAGTGTGGATGAAATACTCGTACTACCTAAAACTACCGCAATTAAATACAATCCATAATTCATGTTATCTAATCCTTCGGTTTGGATGAAGAAATTAAATACAAAGAAGCTTATTAACACCAAAGCTATAGACAGTAAAAGGTTATAAATTATTTTTCCTAGAATTAATGCTCTTGGATTGATAAGAGTATAGAGGAATATTTGTTTGTCGGAGTTTTCATTTAAAAATGATTTTGAAATCGCATTTGTTAATGAAAAAAGTATGATAATCCAAAATAAACCATTCCAAATAGAAGTTTCTGCAATAGAAGTAAAAGAAAGGGAGCAAACAAAAATGGTAGAAACAATGTACAACACTATAGAACTGATGAAATGTTTTTGTTTCATTTCTATCAGTAGTTCGTGCTTTAGTAAGTGTGCTAGTTGTTTTATAAACATATTTTTACATATTCACGAAGTTAATAAGAATAAAAGAAACTATTCTTAACTCTGAAAATAATGTTAGATTAATAAACTAAGTATATTGCTACCCTATAAAAAGTTGTCTTGTTTTCTAATCAACATTCAATAGTTATTTTATTAGAAAATTCACATTCCATTTGACTTAAAGCAATGTTGCATCCATATTTAAAATTAAAATAGAATAAGCTTTACAACTATTTTTTTATAAAATTACCAGTTGATACAATTTCTTGTTCATCAGAAATTAATTGAATAAAATAGGAACCTTTTTGTAGCCCTGATACATTAATAGTCCTATTAAAGACAGATTCAAGAACTAATTGTCCATTTAGGTTAAATACTTTTACTGATGAATAATTAATATTAGTCTCTATAGTAATGTTTTCTTTGGTAGGGTTAGGGTAAATACTAACTAAATATTTGAACTTTACTTCAAGTAAATCTGTTAAACTAATGTTTAATGTAGCAAAATTTGAAGTATCTGTACATCCATTTCTATTTGAGATAATACATCTATATCCAAATTGCTGCATGTTTGCTGTCACATTTGTAATTGTCAAAGTATTAGTATTAGTTCCAGAAAATTGTCCAAATGTTGAAATATTTATAAATCCAGTTCCGTCATTTTGTTGCCATTGATAAATTAACCCACTACCAGTTGCCATTACTTGAAATACCGCATTAGCTCCAATTGTAGTATTTTGATATATTGGCTGAACGGTTATTGTGGGAGGATTATTAATGGTTAAATTCAAAGTGATAACTGAATCACACCCTTCAGAATTAGCTATAGTATCCTTATAAATACCACTAGTTAAATAATTAACACTATTTTGTGCCCAAGTATAATTATCACAAGCTGTTATAGACAAAATAGAAGTAGAAGAATTATTAATAGTTAAATTCAAAGTGATAACTGAATCACACCCTGCAGAATTAGTAATGGTATCCTTATAAATTCCACTAGTTAAATAGTTAACACTATTTTGTACCCAAGTATAGCTATCACAAGCTATGATAGATGAACTAGAAGTAGAAGAATTATTAATAGTTAAATTCAAAGTGATAATTGAATCACACCCTTCAGAATTAGTAATCGTATCCTTATAAACACCACTAGTTAAATAATTAACACTATTTTGTGCCCAAGTATAGCTATCACAAGATATGATAGACAAACTAGAAGTAGAAGAATTATTAATAGTTAAATTCAAAGTGATAATTGAATCACACCCTGCAGAATTAGTAATGGTATCCTTATAAATTCCACTAGCTAAATAATCAACACTATTTTGTGTCCAAGTATATCTATCACAAGATGTTATAGATAAACTAGAAGTAGTATAATTGTTTTTGCTAAAAAACACCGAATCATACCCCATACATCCTATAGAATCAAATACAGTAACAGAATACATTCCTGAAGTTGAGACAAAAGGATTTTGTATTGAATCACCAGTATTCCAAGAATAACTAGTCCATCCAGAGCCAGCATCCAATTGAACAGAATCGGTTCCACAATAAAAGATGGTGTCTTGAGAGAATTGAAAATTTGTAACGCAACAATTACCTGAACCTCCGGTATATAAGTTTTGTACTTGGCATGAATCAAGAGCTACAGACCAATACCCTAAATCATCTAATTTACCATCTAAAAGATACCAGTGACCATTACTCATGTGGATTTCTCCAAAAGTTAAATTTACAGAAGAAGTTGGTAGGGTGATATTAATAATATTAGAATAAATAACATTCCCATTTAAGTAATGAGTTATTTTACTCCCATCATAGGTTAAACAAACATGATTCCATTGTGGGTTAAGAGTGGTAGTACCAGATGTGAAATTCAAGGTAGGATTATTAATTGTTAGATAAGTGGTGTTATTAGATATTTGATTTCTAAAAATTTCTTGTCCAGCTCCTCCCCATCTGCCCATAATAGAAGAAGCTCTATTGCTATATGGTGAAGGCTTACTATCTACCATAACCCACGAGGACATAGTAAATGAATTTGTGTTTGGAATTGATGGACTTGAAACAACAATTCTATTTTGTGCATTTCCCCAACCTGCAGTAGCGTTAACAACAAAATTATAAGCATTATTATTGATTCCAAATCTATCTGTTGTCAAGGTAGCTCCATGAACTACTCCATTATTTCCATTACCACTGTTGTCATTAGCATTCCCATTAAAAGGCCACCAACCTACAAGTCCAGTAGATGGTACATATACAGGCACTTGACTAAAATTGGGTTTTAAAAACCCAAAAAGGATGAATAAAATCAGAATTGTATTTTTCATGTCTCTTTTTTTGTAAAATTACTAAAAACAAACAAAACAAACAAAACAAACCAACCAAACCATAAGAGTGAAAAATAATCTAAATTCAGATTTTTATTGTAAAGAAAAGAATGAAATAATCTAATATAGAAGTGATAAAAGATTTTTCATCTCTGAATAGAATGCTTAAGGGAAAGTAAAAAGATGACTCCAAAACCTAAGGATAATAGGATGAAAAACGGCAACATTCCGAAATCATTCCAAGAAAAACACAGGAAAATTCCGTAGATAAAATAACCCGAAAGAAGTCCTTCCACAATTGTCACCCATTTTATTTTGGTTTTATTGTAGACCGTGCCTTGCCAATTACCAGTTTTCTTAGTCAAACTGAATTTTGGTGTTCTTACAAACGGAGTTTTTCTTCCTGCATATCCTTCTATTACAGCTACAGAATTGTGAAAAGAAAGCCCCATTGAGAAACTCAAAAACAAAGGAAAGTAGTACATAAAATGAATAAATGCAATCCCTTTATTGTCATAACTTTTTGAAAATGAAGTAAAATACATAACTCCAATTACAGCAAAACTAAATAAGGAGATAGTAGCAAATTTAAAGAATGAGTCCAATTCGGGATTATTCTGTTTTATTATAAATAAGGGAACACTAAGTATTGCAATGATAAATATTGCAATGAATAAAAAGCTGTTCATTAAGTGAAAAATAGCATTTATTTTGGTCCAAAAATGGTATTTATCGTGTTTAATTACTTTTCCCAGATTTTTCATTGTGCATTCTGCAGCTCCTTTAGTCCATCTGTATTGTTGGGCTTTTAGCGAGTTCATCTCAGCAGGTAATTCTGCAGGGCTGCCAATTTCTTCTTTGAATAAAAATTTCCATCCTTTCAATTGCGCTCTGTAACTCAAATCCAAATCTTCAGTCAATGTATCTGCTTTCCATCCTCCTCCTTCTTCTATCGCCACTTTCCTCCAAACTCCTGCTGTTCCGTTAAAATTTATAAAATGTCCTGCAGAGTTTCTTCCGCCTTGTTCTACACTAAAATGAGCATCAAGAGCAAAAGCTTGCAGCTTGGTTAGTAAAGAGTACTCTCTGTTTATGTGTTCCCACCTCGTTTGTACTACGCCTATTTTTTCATCTTGAAAATAGGGTATTGTTTTGAGTAGAAAATCTTTTTCTGGAACAAAATCGGCATCAAAAATAGCAATGAATTCACCTTTGCACAGTTTCATTCCGTAATCCAAAGCTCCTGCCTTAAAACCTACTCTTTCTGGTCTTTGGATGTGTTGGATGTCTACTCCTTTCTTTTGCCAGTAGTCAACTTTATTTGCAATAATTTCTGCTGTTTCATCTGTAGAATCATCTAATACTTGAATTTCTAATTTATCTGTTGGGTAATTAAATTTTGCTATGCAGTCAATTAATCTTTCAATTACATACAATTCATTGTAAACGGGTAACTGAACTGTAACGAAAGGGATTTCATCTTTATCACTAAATTCTTCAATGTGCACAGCTATTTTTTTTCTGTTTTTGAGGTATGAAAAAACAAGACTCAATTGCACAATACTATAACTTATAATAAATAGAGAGAAAAAACTGTAGATTAATAGGATAGCTATATTCATGGTTATCTGTATTTAAATATGGTTGTAATTATTTTGTATCCAGCCATAACACTTCCTTTTACAGTTCCAGAGACTTTGGATTGACCAATTCTTTTCCTGTAGCTCAAATCTACTTGTTTTATATCCATTTTTAGTTTCAGTGCTTTTACTTGCATCTCCACTGTCCATCCGTAAGTTGTATCCTTCATTCCAATTTCTTGGAGTTTATTAAATTTAATTGCTCTAAATGGTCCCAAATCTTCATATTTGTAACCGTACATTATTTTCATAAGGTTACAAGCTAGCCAGTTTCCAAAAACTTGTTGTGGCATCATGGACCCTTTTTCCCTTTTTGATTTCACCCTATTTCCAATTACCATGTCAGCTCCTTTCCATATTTTATTCAAGAGTAAATTCATTTCTTGAGGAAAGTCAGAATAATCGGCATCTAAAAACACAATTACATCTGGCGGAATTTCTTTGTTTGTGGCATGTTCAATTCCCTTGAGACAAGCAAATCCATAACCTTGTCTATTTTCTTTTAGAACGGTTGCTCCTGCGTTTTTCGCATTTATAGAAGTTTCGTCATTCGAGTTATTATCTACCACAATAATATCCCTAACCAATTCTTTAGGGATGTCATTAATTACAGATCCTATTGAGTTCTGTTCATTAAAAGCGGGAATTATTACATCTACTTGCATATTTTATTAACGAGTTTAGAATTAATACTTACACTATGAAATAAAAAAAGCGGCACCAAAATTAATGATGCCGCTTTTTTAAGATTTTAAATTATTTTTACAAAGCTATAAAAGCAGCATTTTCAAAATATTTTATAAATTCTCTGTCTTTTTTAGCTTTAGCTCTTAAAGAACTATCTTTTTCAAAAGCTTTCACTAAACTTGAAATAACTTCAGATTCGTTTCCATTTCTTGAAGCAATAACTGCTTTTAAGTAAAGTCCTTTAGCTGTATTAGCTTCAGTAGAATTAGCTAATGAAGAAGAAGCACTTGAGTAATCTTTGTTCAATGTTTGTGCTAATGCTTTGTTAAAAGTATTAGTACTTCCCATGTTAGAGATTGCATTGCTGTATTCTCCTTTTTTTATGTTGATTAATCCCATGTTGTACTTTGCAGCATCACCAGTTGCAGTAGCATCACCAAATAATTCAGCAGCACCTGCAATATCACCAGCTTGTCTTTTTACAACTCCCATATTGTTACTTGTAATTGCATTTTTATCTGCGTTATAAGCTTTAGTAAACATTTTGTTAGCTTCTGTAGTCATCTTTTTATTATAAAGAATAACACCAGCATTTGTAAAACCTCTGTAGTCAGAAGCATCTTTTTTAATTACTTCATTAAAAAGTCTCAATTTTTCTTCTTTATCACTTACTAATCCTGCAGTAAATAATAATTCCTCAACTGATAAAGTTTGAGGAGCAGATTGAGAAGTAGCTTTCAATTCTTCGTCTGTTAATCCAAACTCAGTATAATTAAGTACCATTTGAGATCTTCTTAATTGTGGGAAGATATCTTTATCTAAAAATTTATAAGTTGTAGATAAAGCTTTAATTTCTTGCTCTCTTTTTGTAGGATCGCTTTCCATTTCTGCTACAGCAACAATTATGTTTTTATCTTCGTGGTTACTTTTAGAAATCAATTCTTTCAACCCATCCCAATCTTCACCTTTAGGCGTTTTAGAGATTAAAGTTGGATCTAAATTTAAATTTAACTTCTTGTTTGCTTTCATTAAATACTTTTCAGCAGTTTCACCTCTATCTAGAGCTAAGTTTGAGTTTTTCTCCATTTCTCCTTCTGGAGATGCATAGGATACAATTTCAATGTTATTGAAAACAATTTTAGAGTTAGTATTCCCAGCTAAAATAAAGCTCTCCATAGCTAAGATATCAGCATCTGTTGTTTCTCCTCTTCTTAAGTTAGATTTTGCTTTGTTAAAATTGATAACTGCTTTAGTAGATTTTTTTACACTTCTCACTAAGTTATCTTTTCCCATTACAACCTTATCGTCATTTTGTAATAACTCTGGAGTTACAATAGTTGCATCTGCAATTTTAGCAGTTTTGTCGTTTAGTTTTTCTTTTGTTCCTTTTAGAGCAATATACTTTACTACCAATTCAGAGTTTTCGAATCTTGAATCGTAAGGTCTTGTACTTGTATAAGAAAAGCTATGCCCATCTTTTTTTACAACTTCACCATTTCCAGCAGCTTTTTCTCCTTTAAATGATTTTGGCTCAAATTCTAATTCTTCACCAGCAGCATTTATAAGTGTTGGAGTAAGAGTAACAAAAGCTTTTTTATTCAATCCTTTTTCAATGAATTTCCCGTCAATTTTTACAGTGACTTTGTCGCCATGCATTTCGATAGGGTTTTCTTTTACCTCGTATTCCAAGTCTTTCAATACACTACAACTAGCAGCAAAAATTGATGCAATTAGTATAGCAGTTACTATATGTAAATTTGTCTTTTTCATCTCTTGTTTAATTTTTTTATAATTATTTAGTACAAAAATAGTGATACTATCAATTAATTGAAAGAAATTCTTGTTAATTTTTCTACTATATTTTTATGTGAGACACTCCTTTTTTGTGTTCGGAAGTAATAATATTTTTTATCTCACCGTAGTGAGTGTCATTTTGAACAAAATCAATTTCAGAAACATCAATAATTAAAACTTTTTCTTCTGTTTTGTTTGTTAGGTAATTAAGGTAAGAATTGTGGATACTTTCTAAATATTCTTTTGTTACATCTTGCTCAATTTCTCTTCCTCTTTTTGCAATATTTTCAAGTAATCTACTAGAGTTTACCGACAAATAAACCAATAAGTCTGGTTTGGTGATTTTATCAAATAACTCAGAGTAATAACTATCAAATAAATCTTTCTCTATTTGGGACAAGTTATTCTTAGAGAAAATAAGACTTTTTTCAATAAAATAATCTGCAACAGTCGAGTTACTGTTATTAAATGGTTTTTTTAATTGGTGAAATCGATCAATCAAGAACTGTAATTCTACACCCAGAGGGTTTATTTTTTGGTCTTTCAAAAATTCTTTTAGAAAAGGGTTTTCCTCAAATTCTTCTAGAATAAGATTAGATCCGTATTCTTTGGAAATTTTTTTGCAAAGAGTAGTCTTTCCCGAACCAATGTTACCTTCTATAACTGTAAAGTTTTTTAATCCCATTCTTTGTTTTATTCTTTTTCTGTATGCTGTTTTTTTACCTCTAATTTATCATCACAAGACAAAAGTAATTTTTTAATTGTTTTTTTTATTACTGGATGAATATAATCTGGAATAATTTCTGAAAGTGGTTTTAGAATGAATTTCCTTGTGTGTAATAATTGATGAGGAATCACCAGCTTTTTCTTGTAGATTATTCTGTCATCAAAAAACAAGAGGTCAATATCAATAGGTCTGTCTTTATATTCTTGATTTATACTTTTTGTTTTTCTACCTAATTTTTTTTCTATCTTTTGCGTAGCTTTCAATAGTTCTTTAGGTTTTAAATCGGTAAGAACAACAACTACTTTATTCAAAAAATAAGGAGTGTCTTTCTCCATTTTCCATGCTTGTGTAGAATAAATAGACGAAGTAATTTCTACTTTCCCAATTTTTTTCTTAATTTTCTTAGTTGCCTTTTCAAAACAATACAATGTATTGTCTAGGTTTCCTCCAAAAGAAAGTACAACTCTGTGTTTATTTCCATTCATACTTTAAAGATACCATTTGTGTATTTAAACCCAAATTTATCAAAAGGATTAGTAAATTTGTATCATTAATAATCTCAACACTTTCAAATGAAACAATTTTTCAAATATTTTCTTGCCTCAGGTTTGGCTTATATCGTTTTCGGTATCATCTTCTTTTTTATAATAATGGGTGGAGTTTCTGCAATAGTTGGAGGTTCAGTTTTTAGCGGACAGCAGCAACCTGTAAGAGTTGAAAATAACACACTGCTTACAATCAAACTGGACAATACAATTGGTGAAAGAACTTATTCTCAACCAACATTTAACGGCCAAGGGATAGAAGATGCTGGAAAAATTGGAGTCAATTCTATTATAAAAACAATTGAATATGCAAAAACGGATGATAAAATAAAGGGAATTTATTTTCAGCCAGGAGGAATAAGTGTTGGATTAGCAAACTTAGAAGAAATTCATGATGCTTTACAAGATTTTAGAGAAAGCGGAAAATTTATAGTTGCTTACTCAGAAGTATATTCACAAGGAACTTATTATTTAGCTTCAGTTTCGGATGAAATATACATTTATCCAACTGGTTCTTTGCAATGGAGTGGATTATCTAGTGAGAGAATGTTTTTTAAGCAAATGCTTGATAAGCTAGATATTGATATGCAAATAATAAGAGGAAGTAACAACAAATTCAAAAGTGCTGTGGAACCTTTTATTATGGATAAAATGAGTGAAGCAAACAGAGAACAAACAGAAAAATACATGTTTTCTTTTTGGGATCATATTGTAAGTGAAGTAAGTGACTCGAGAGATATTAGCGAGAAAGAACTAAACTTGATTGCAGATGGAATGTTAATTGCAAATGCAAGTAAAGCAGTTGAGTATAAATTTGCAACAGCTGTAAAGTACCAAGACGAAATAGATGAAATACTGAAAGAGAAATTAGAATTAGAGGAAGATGAAGAGGTAGAAACAATTTCATTAGCAAAATACATTCAGTATGCTGAGATAAAAATGCTTGTAAAGAATAGAAGAAAACAAAACATTGCAATTGTTTATGCAAATGGCGAAATCATAAGTGGTAAAGGAAATCAAGAAATGATTGGGTCTGAAACGACAGTTAAACATTTAAGAAAAGCTAGATTAAATGATTCTATAAAAGCAATAGTTTTAAGAGTGAATTCTCCAGGAGGAAGTGCCTTGGCATCTGATGTTATTTGGAGAGAAATTGAATTGATAAAAAAATCAGGGAAACCAGTTGTAGTTTCTATGGGAGATTTGGCAGCATCTGGAGGTTATTATATTTCTTGTAATGCCGATAGAATATTTGCACAAGAAAATACGATTACTGGTTCTATTGGTGTTTTTGGAATGATTCCTAATGCCGAAAGATTTTTGGAAAACAAAATTGGAATTACATTTGATAGAGCAAAAACAAATGAGCATGCCGATTTGATGTCATTTACAAAACCACTTACTGAAGAAGAATATTCTGTAATCCAGAAAGAGGTAGATAGAATTTATGATGATTTTATTACTAAAGTTTCTGTAGGAAGAGGAATGACAAAAGAATTGGTAGATAGCATTGGACAAGGAAGAGTGTGGTCAGGAAAAGATGCATTAGGAATAAACTTGGTAGATGAAATAGGAGGAATAGAATCAGCAGTAGCTCATGCGGCTAAATTAGCAAATCTTGAAAATCCTGTAACAATGGATATTCCTGCTAAAAAGAAAAATCAATTAGAAGAAATTATAAACTTGTTGAACCAAGGGGATGAAGACGAGGAAAGTGTAAGAATATTGACAGGAAATAATACAATTTCTGCTGAAATATTGGAGCAATTAAATACACTTAAAACATTAAACATTCAATCTAAAGATAAAATTCAAGCAAGGTTACCTTATACGATTAAGATTAAGTAAATGAAATTTAAGAGTAGGCAAGATGTATTTTTTCAAGTTATTTTTTATGGAGCTTGTTTGTTGGTTTTGCTTACGCTTTATCAAGAGCTTACGATAAATAAAATAGACGTTAATAGTTATATTGCTACAACTGTTTTACTGTCTGTTCTTATTTTTATTTTATGGATTTTACACGGAACCAATTACGAATTGACACAAGAGCATTTGAAATACCGTGCGGCATTTTTGAAAGGCAGTATTCCTATAGAAAGTATAAATGAACTGATAGTAGGGAAAACTATGTGGGTAGGTTTTAAACCAGCTACTGCAAGAAAAGGAATAATTGTGAAATATGGTAAAATGGATACGATTTACATTAGTCCAGATTCTAATGAGGCTTTTGTGAAAAAGATAAAGGAGTTGAATCCTGAGATTAAGATTACGGTTTAAA
>TARA_B110000259_G_scaffold14052_1_pt1 | contig 14551 bp, 9 predicted proteins | sample TARA_B110000259 | Tara Oceans TARA_B110000259 (sample SAMEA4397649) | marine metagenome | biome: Polar Biome; feature: [SRF] surface water layer (ENVO:00010504); material: water (ENVO:00002006), including particulate matter (ENVO:01000060) such as... | depth 5 m | reverse complement strand
ATGGTTGATTCTAGTGTCTATTATTGCAACACAAAAATGACCTTTTTTATATCCGCTAAGCGCGATATATCCGCCCAAAGATGAATAGTTTTGGCTGTTCATGGATTTAATAAAGTGATTAAAAAGGTTGTAGACTGACAAAACTAAAAAAGGTTTAGAAATTCGTCATGGATGCCAAAAATAATCACCAACGCGCTGAGCTAATTATTTCCCTGAACAAGATTGCTGCCCGACAGTTGACTAAATCTCAGGCTCAGCAATTTGATAATTTTATTGTTAATGCCATGCATTTCTACCCGGATGCCGACTACTTAGCGCGGCCCGCCGAGGAGATTTTTTGGAACCTCTGGGGACTGCGCTGCTTTAGTGGCGAAGCAATCTCAATGACGGTACCTCAAGATCGCGCGCGGGTGCGAGTGTTTAACCCAGAGCCAGAGCAGGATGGCTGGTTCAGTGCGCATACCACTATCTATATCAACCAGCGGGATATGCCGTTCTTGGTCGATTCTCTGAGAATTGTGCTCAATCGACGTGGCTTAAATATTTTTACTCTACAGAGCAATCCGGTCTGGGTGGTGCGCAATGCGGGGGGCGTAATTGAGCGTATTTATGCTGATTTCATCGAAGGCGCTAAAAGAGAAGCGCTGATCACCATTGAAGTGGATCTGCATATCGAGTCGGAACTGGCTGACTTGCGCCGCGAACTCTTAGATGTGCTCGACGATGTTGATGTGGTGGTGGGTGAGTTTGATCCCATGCGTCGGCGCGTGGAAACCCTTATCGAAGAGTTGCAGAACAATGCACCAGATGTTGAAAAACTCAAGGAGTCCTTGGAGTTTTTACGCTGGATTCACAATGGCTACTTTACCTTTACCGGCTGTGTCGAGTTCGATCTGAAAGTCGATGATGCTAAGTTTTATCTCAGTGAGGTTGCCGACAGTCGCTGTGGTCTGCTGAAAAAATACAGTGGTGATCGCCGCGAAGGTTGGGTTGAAGAACTCAGCCCCGGTGTTCGCGCACTCTATGAAAGCGATGAGCTGCTGACCATTACCAAATCCTCACAGCGCTCGCGAGTGCACCGCGATGTCTACTCAGACTATGTGGTGGTCAAGCGCTTTAATACTGAGGGGCAGCCCTGCGGCGAAGTGCGCTTTATGGGCCTCTACACCTCGCAGTTTTACTCTTACAGCCCGAGGCGTATTCCAATCCTGCGCAACAAGGTCAACTGGGTAATGGAGAACTCGGGTTTTGAAGCCAATAGTCACGACGGTAAGGCGTTGATGACAATTCTCGATTTCCATCCTCGGGATGAGCTGTTTTATGTCAGTCGAGAGAGTCTGGCAGAAACCGCGATTGGCATCTGGCAGATCTATGAGCGCCGGGTGATCAAGGCGTTTATCCACCCAGATCCTTTTGACAAGTTTGTCAGTTGTATTGTCTATCTGCCCCGGGAGTCTTTCAGCACTCAATCGCGAATGAAAATTCAGCACGCGATAGGCGATCGTCTCGATGCGGTGGAGAGTGAATTCACCACGCAGTTTTTGCCTGAGTCGGTATTGGTGCGAATCTATCTGGTCTATCAGGTGCGCAATAAGCAGTACCTAAATGTCCAGAGTACGGATCTCGAGGAGATTGTTCGCCAGGTGACCCGCGATTGGTGCGATGAGTTCGCTGGGCTGGCTATTGAGCAGACCGGTGACAGTCAGGGCGCTGCGCTGGCACGCCGTTTTCAGCGCGCCTTTCCCGGTGCTTACCGAGAACTCTATTCACCGCGTCAGGCTCTAGCCCATATTGAGCTGTTCGATGCTCTCGAAGGAACGGGCGACCTGGCGATTGCCCTGCAACATCAGCAGGCAGCTGAGAACAATCATCTGCAGTTAAAACTGTTCCACCGCCAGGAACCGCTGGAGCTATCGGATATGATCCCGATGCTGGAAAACCTCGGTTTTCGTGTGGTTATGGAGCACCCCTATCTGATTCGTCCGGAAGCCGATGGCGATGTTTGGCTGCAGGAATTTCAGCTGTCCTTTTCCCTCGATGTGAATGTCGATGTAGAAGCTGTGCAGGGCAGTTTTAAAGAAGCCCTGAGCACCGTTTGGAAAGGTGATGCGGAGAACGATAGCTTTAACCGTCTAGTGATTGGCGCACGTCTCGATTGGCGTGCGGTGGCTATGTTGCGACTCTATGCTCGCTATCTTAAGCAGTTAGGCATTAGCTACAGTCAGGAATTTATTGCCGATACGCTGTCCCGCTATCTGGATATTACGCGCAATTTGGTTGCGCTATTTAAAAGCTATTTCGACCCGCGCTATGCCGGTGAAACTCGCGGCGAACGCGTTCAGGGCTTGGTGGCAAAGATTTTTGCGGCTCTGGACAAGGTCGACAATATCAGTGAAGACAATGTCATTCGCAGCTACCTGGAAGTGATTCAGGCAACTCTGCGCACCAACTTTTTCCAAACCTTTGAAGACGGCAGTTTTAAATCCTATATTTCGGTGAAGCTGGAGTCGGGGAAAATATCCCTGGCCCCTAAACCACGCCCTGAGTTCGAGATTTTTGTCTACTCACCGCGAGTGGAGGGTGTCCATCTACGGGGCGGCAAAGTCGCCCGCGGCGGCCTGCGCTGGTCTGATCGCCTGGAAGATTACCGCACTGAAGTGTTGGGGTTGGTGAAAGCCCAGCAGGTTAAGAATGCCGTCATTGTCCCCACGGGTGCCAAGGGCGGGTTTGTCGCTAAGCAGGCCTCTATGGCTGCCGGTCGCGATGCTTGGCTGCAAGAGGGCATTGCCAGTTATATGCTCTATATCCAGGCTCTGCTGGATATTACCGACAATATAGTTGGGGGCGAAATTGTGCCGCCAAGCGATGTGGTGCGTCGCGATGGTGACGATCCCTATCTGGTGGTGGCCGCGGACAAGGGCACGGCAACCTTCTCCGATATTGCCAACGAAATTTCCCATGCGAATAATTTCTGGCTCGGCGATGCCTTTGCCTCAGGCGGCGGCAATGGTTATGACCACAAAGCCATGGGCATTACTGCTCGGGGTGCCTGGGTGGCGGTGCAGCGGCACTTTCGGGAAATCGGTGTGGATATTCAGCAGCAGGACTTTAGCGTGGTCGGTGTCGGCGATATGGGCGGCGATGTGTTTGGTAATGGCATGCTGTTATCTGAGCATATTCAGCTGGTATCAGCGTTTAATCACCTGCATATTTTTGTCGATCCGAACCCGGATGCGGCGACTACTTTTGTCGAGCGGCAGCGCTTGTTTGATACACCGCGCAGCACCTGGGATGACTTCGATCGCTCACTGATGTCTGAGGGCAGTGCGATCTACTCTCGCTCGTCGAAATCGTTGACTATTACCCCGCAGATCAAGCAGCGCTTTTCCCTTGAAAAGGATGAGATGACGCCGACCGAACTGATTCATGCGATTTTAAAGTCGCCGGTGGATCTGATTTGGAACGGCGGTATTGGCACCTATGTTAAAGCCTCCTCTGAGAACAATACCGAAGTCGGCGACAGAGCCAATGATGCCTTGCGTGTCGATGGCCGTGAGTTGCGTTGCAAGGTCTTTGGCGAGGGCGGTAATCTGGGTATGACTCAGCGCGGTCGCATTGAGTTCTGTCTAAAAGGCGGGCTGTGCAATACCGACTTTATTGATAATGCCGCCGGTGTCGACTGTTCAGACCACGAGGTCAATATCAAAATTCTGCTCAATCAGTTGGTGCTAAATGGGCAGCTCGGGGTCGAGGAGCGCAATCAGTTTCTTGAATCGATGACTGACAGCGTGGCGGAGTTGGTGCTGCATAATAATGTTCGCCAGACTCAAGCGATTAGTCTGGCACAGCATCGCAGCGATCAGCAGCATGCAGAGTATCAGCGTTTTATGGCCTGGCTTGAGAGCAGTGGCAAGCTGGATCGAGAGTTGGAGTTTTTGCCCACAGATGATCAGCTCAGTGAACGGATTAATCGCCACAAACCGAGCTGGACGCGACCGGAACTGGCGGTGTTGGTGTGCTATTCAAAGGTGATGCTGAAAGAAGCACTGGTGGCAGCAGATCTATTATCAGAGCCTTTCTTGGCGGCATCAGTGGATCGAGCGTTTCCTCCGGCGCTGGTTGAGCGCTATCCGGATGAAGTGGCCAGCCATCAACTGCGACAGGAAATTGTCGCCACTCAGCTGGCCAATGATTTGGTCGATCGGGTGGGCTTTAGTTTTTTCTTTCGGCAGATGGAGTCGACCGGTGCTTCGGCAGGGGATGTGATTCGCGCTTACAGTATTGCTATGAGTATTCTGGGGTTGCATGAGCTTTGGCAAAATATTGAAGAGAGCGATTTGCCTGCGGCAGTGCAGTTGGATTTGTTGCATATATTGATTCGCCTGACTCGGCGTTCCACTCGATGGCTGCTCCGCAATCGGCGTCATAATTTGAATTGTTCTGAGATTATTGGCCAATTTACCGCGCCGATCCACAGAGTTTTGCAGGAGCTGCCGGATCTTCATGAGGTGGAGTGGATAAAGCTCTGGAGTGCCGAAAAAATCGGCTTTAGCGAACAGGGGGTTGAAGATCAGTTGGCCTCGCAGCTGGCGGCATCCGACAGTATGTTTATTAGTTTGGGTGTGGTGGACACTGCGTTGAAATTAGACCAGCCAGTGCAGCAGGTTGCCAGGCTCTACTTTAAGCTGGGCGAGCTTCTATCCCTGGATTGGTTTATGGCGCAAATCGTCGCGTTGCATCCCGATAATCGCTGGCAGGATCTGGCTCGAGAATCCTATGTTGATGATCTGGAAGGCCAGCGTCGCCGTCTCACCGCCAATCTGATGGGCGATAGTCAGGGCGATGATCTCGATGTATTAATCGAAGGCTGGCAGCAACAGCAGGCTGCATTGATTGAGCGCTGGAAGTTTATGATTAAAGATCTGCGTCATGGACCGACACCGGATTTTGCGATGATCTCCGTGGCGCTTCGTGAGTTGCTTGATTTGGTGCAGGCATCGATTGATGATCGGGGGTAGGGCCTAGGTCTGGTATCTGGGCAGGGCGCTTTACGTTTTTCATCCCGATAGGGCGCCTTAATTGGTCATCTCGATAGAGTGTAGCGACGAGGGATCTCACTGTTGGGGGAGGCTGGCGCTGTTGGGCAGGGCAAAGCCATGCAGACCCTTTGCGATCGGTCCCATGGGTTTGCCATTTTCAGCGTTCGCACAACTCGCTAGCGCTCAAACAGGTGCTCTCTTAACCTGAAAATGGCAAACCCATAAACGGGCCCTGATTGATCGCAAAGGGTCTGCATGGCTTCGCCGAAAGTCTGGGTGTGCTGGAGGGGGTTCCTTACTTGCCTCAGGCTGTCACCCCGGCCGCAGTGGAGGGATCTCCAACAGTCGGCAGAAAATTCTTCTGACTTACTGTACTTGCTCACCAGATACTGCAGACACTATAGGCGCAATTACAGTCTTTTTCGGTCGCTACCTTCAGTCTCTAATTAGTCTTTCTAAATCAGCTGAGTATGCCTGCCCCAATGCCTTTTAGATCAAACCAACCCTGAATAAACTGCGTATAAAGGTTAAATCAAAAGGCTGCCTAAGTGGTTAGGTTTTAAGCTAATACCAAACGGCTCTAAATAACTTGAGTTAGCCGTTCATTTTTTGATTGTCCGCACGCAAATGTACGGCTAAACTGCCGTGCTTTTTTAAATTTCTGAGATAATTGATATTCATGTTAAATGCGACCCTCGCCGAAGAATTTGCACCGCTACCAGGCCGTCTTGAGCCTAAATGGTGGACCGGTACGCCGTCAATTTCTCCAGACCTATTTGTTATCGACGGCAACGAATTTCGCGTCGATGGCCAGCCTTTGGTTGCTAGCCCCGAACTTGCTGAGCGTATGCAAAGCACATTCGACAAGGTTGGCTTGGTCCATGTTATCAATAGTGGTTTAGATGATTTGCAAGCCATGCGCTTGGTGGCAACTCTGGTACTCAAAAATGAGCGCAAATACGAGGGTGGTGCCAACCCACGTAAAATTATTGAAAAGAATGTCTATGAAGTGGGCGCGCCTCTGGCGGCAGCGTTGCATTACCATCATGAAATGGCCTACATAGGTTCTAGCACTAAAATGGTCAGCTTTATGGCCCATAAGATGCCCAAGGTCGGCGGTGCTACCTTTGTCTCGGACAACTGTCAGGCAACTGATGCTCTGATGGCCACAGCCTTTGGACAGAAGCTTAAAGCATTAGGTCTCTGTTACCATCGCGATCTCACCGATCGTGACGCCTTTGTTGGTCGTCTCGATATAGGTGTCTACAACCACTGGCAGCAGTCGATGTTGACTGACGATCAGGACGAGGCGATTGCCGAAGCGCGGCGCCGCGGTCTTGAAGCCGAGTGGGGCCCCGATCGTAAATTAATGACTCGTTACTACATTTCAGCGTTTGAGTATTTTCCGCATCTTGACCGCAACCTCTTGTATAGCAGCTTGGCTGACGATGGTGCTTGGTTTGATAGCTGGCCTCTGGTGCAACATTTGCCGCCAGAAGAGCGTCCATTGAAGTTAACCTTTGGTGATGGCAGTGAAATGACCACTGAAGAGAAGCAGTTGTTTCTCGATATCTACGATGACTACGGCATTCCGATTAATTGGAAGGTTGGTGATATTGCCTTGATCTGTAATTACCGCTTTGCCCATGGCCGTCCTGCGGTTCATCTTGAAGAGGGTGAACAGCGTGAGTTGGGTGTCTTGATCGGTGAATCATTTGATCGTGTGGAGGCATTGGCCGATAAATGGTAGTTCTTAGGTCGTAGCTGGCCGTTGGTGAGAGTTGTCGGTTATCATGCGTTATAATTTATAACCTGACAGCAAAGCCTTAATGAATGATTTAATTGCTTCCCTAGTCGAACTTCTCGATTCATCTACCGTGCTGACTGGCGCGGATATCAGTGAAAAATATCATGCTGATTGGAGTGGCGCAGATCCCTGTCAGCCACTGGCTCTACTGAAGCCAAAAACCACCCAGCAACTCTCCGAGATTATGGCGCTCTGCCATCAGCATGATCAGCCTGTAGTAATTCAAGGTGGTCTAACAGGTCTGGCTGGCGGCGCAACACCTCAATCTGGCGAGATCGCGATATCCCTCGAACGTATGAATGGCATAGAAGAACTCGATACCACTGCTATGACCGTCACTGCATTGGCCGGCACGCCGCTGCAGGTGCTGCAAGATGCAGCAGATAAGGATGATCTTTTTTTACCTTTGGACTTAGGCGCACGAGGTAGCTGTAATATCGGCGGCAATGTGGCGACCAATGCTGGCGGCACTGAAGTAATTCGCTATGGCATGACCCGTTCAATGGTGCTGGGCTTGGAGGCTGTATTAGCCGATGGCACTGTGATTAATGCCATGAATAAAATGGTCAAAAACAATTCTGGTTATGATCTCAAACATTTGTTTATTGGTTCAGAGGGCACACTGGGTATTGTTACCCGAGTGGTGTTGCAACTACAGCCAAAGTCTCGCAGCTCGCATACCGCACTCTGCGCTTTAGACAGTTATGAGTCAGTGACAAAATTATTGGTCGAGCTAAAGCGCAGTCTAGGTTCTGGGCTGACTGGGTTTGAATTAATGTGGGACAGCTACTACAGCAAAGTGCTTGAAGTCCTACCCAATTTGACCAGTCCTTTCACCGAACGCCACGCCTATTACCTGTTGCTTGAGTACAAAGATAACAATCAAACACTGGGCGCTGAGCGTTTTGAATCGGCGCTATTTGAGCAGCTTGAATCTGGCCTGATCGACGATGCCTTGATCGCTCAATCCCATCAGGATGCCGACAAATTTTGGCAGATCCGCGATGGTATCGGTGAGCTTTTTCAGGTCTTGGGGCCGGTATCCAATCAAGATGTCAGTTTACCTCTGGAGCAGATCGGGCCTTTTGCCGAAGACTTGGACCAGCGTTTAAAGGCCAAATACAACAATATTGGCGTGCTGCTTTTTGGTCATATTGGCGACAATAATCTGCATGTTTGCGCCTACACAGGGCGCGATGAAGACAAATCTAAAATCAACGAAGATATTATGCTGATGATCGGTGAGTACTCTGGTGCCATCACTGCGGAGCATGGTGTTGGGGTTCTCAAACGTGACTTTTTGGCACTGTCGAGAACGCCGAGTGAAATTGCATTGATGAAAACCTTGAAAATGGCGATGGATCCCAAGGGGATTTTGAATCCTAAAAGGGTTATTTGATCTTTTGGCGGTCATTCTGGGAGGGCTCTCCAATTTCCCTACCTGCGCCTTCCAATCTGTCGTCCTGAGACAGCCCCCAAACTGTCACCCTGAACGCAGTTGAAGGGTCTCTTAAACCTGGCACCAAACCCAAACCACAGACCAAAAAAAATGGCCACAACTGATATCGAGTTGCGGCCACCGGTTGGCTCTTACGTTGAGCCTGAAACAGGATAAATTCCTGTTTAATTTTTCGTCGTTACTTACTCTTACCTATTAGTCTTTCCTGTTAAGTTTAATTCTTAGCGCAAAGTCGTCTTACAAACTTGCCGCCTTTTGCTGGAATGAGTGTTGATTGAACCCATTCCAATAATCTTCCTTGCCTTCTCGCCAACCTCGTGACCAATGAAATGCCATCACTGAGTTTTCTTGATAGGGAATTGCTGCGAGGGTGCGGCCTTGAACTGCGGCCTGATAACCTTTTACAAACGAACGATGTTCCTGATCTCTTTTATGTTTTTTCACTTATATCTCCTAACAGTTTATTTCGTAAACTGACACTCAGCTTGAAAAACGTGCTGAGAGCAGTTTTTATCAAACAAAATTGTACAAAGAGCGATAGAATGAGCGCCTTTCGAAACGCTGAACCCAGTTCATCAAATTCTGTCGACTCTGTCGAAGATTTTGTTAGTCTATAAAGACTGCGTTTTAATCCTCAAAGTAATAAAAAGCGATAAAAGGATCCTATTTGTGTCATCAGTTGATCATGCTTGGCTAGCCACTTGCCCCAAAGGGCTTGAGCAATTGCTCGCCCAAGAGCTACTGGCGCTGGGCGCAGAGAGCACCAAAGAAACTGTGGCCGCAGTGCATTTCATCGGTACCAGAGAGTTAGCCTATCGCGCCTGCCTCTGGTCGCGCCTTGCCAACAGAATATTGATGCCACTGCACAGTTTCAGCCTGGATGAGGAAGATCAACTCTACCAAGAGTGCTTGGATATCCCCTGGGAAGAGCACTTTTCCCACGAGCAAACCATCGCCATCGACTTTATTGGTACCTCGCGCCTAGTGGACAACACCATGTATGGGTCCCAGCGGGTTAAAGATGCTGTGGTTGACCGTATTCGTCGCGAAGAGGGCGAGCGCCCCAACGTGGATACCAAGAACCCGGATATTCGTATTCAGGTGCGTCAGCACAAAGGCCAGGTCAGCGTCTCTCTGGATATCTCCGGCGAGAGCCTCCACCGTCGCGGCTATCGCAGCGGGCAGGGCAGTGCACCGATTAAAGAGAATCTCGCCGCCGCACTATTAATGCGTTCCAACTGGCCCGAGATGATGAAAAATGGCGCCGCGCTGCTCGATCCCATGTGTGGTAGTGCCACATTGCTGATTGAAGGCGCGATGATGGCGGCGGATATTGCCCCGGGTCTATTGCGTGAGCGCTTTGGTTTTACCGACTGGAAACAGCACGATCAAGAACTGTGGCAGTCAATCTTCGACGAAGCCGAACAGCGCAAAGTTGCCGGACTCGAAGCCTTGGAACTGGATATCCGGGGTTACGATGCCAATACACGGGTACTGGAATTCGCCACCTTAAATATTGAAAAAGCCGGCCTAGATGAACATATTCGTCTGGCTCACAAACCTATAGATCAGTTTGGCAAGGCCACGGCTGACTATGGCTTACTACTCACCAACCCTCCCTATGGCGAGCGTCTCGGTGATGTGGACGGCTTGAAACCGATCTATCAGAAGTTGGGTGCGGTATTGCAGAAGAACTTCCAAGGCTGGAAAGCTGCGGTATTTACCGGCAATGTTGAGTTGGGTCGCGAGACCGATCTGACGCCCACCAAACAGTATCAGCTGTTTAACGGCACCATCCCCTGTAAGTTGTTGGTCTTTGAAGACCTCACCTCACGCTCGGCAAAAATCGAAGAGCGCTTAAATAAACCGGCCCCGGCTCAGGAACTCACCGAAGGCGCCAAGATGGTTTACAACCGCTTGGTGAAAAATCAGCGCAAACTCAATGGTTGGTTAAACAAAACTGGTGTCACCTGTTATCGAGTTTACGATGCGGATATCCCTGAATACTCCGTGGCCGTGGATATCTACGAGGACTCGGTCCACGTTCAGGAATACCTGCCGCCGAATACCATTGAAGATAAAATCGCCCGAGAGCGCTTCGCCGAAGTTAAACAAGCGGTTAAAGAGTTTGCCAAGGACGCTCCAGGCCATATTCACTACAAAGAGCGCCGCCGTCAGAAGGGCGACAGTCAGTACGAGCGCTTTAATGAAGGTCCCAGCGACACTATTACGGTCTATGAGGGCGAAGCGCAGTTTGAAGCTAACCTGTCAGACTATCTGGATACAGGTCTGTTTCTCGATCACCGTCCAGTGCGCCGTATGGTAACTGAATTGGCCGAAGGCAAAAGCCTGCTCAACCTGTTCTGTTATACCGCGGCCGTCTCTGTGCAGGCAGCACTGGGTGGCGCTAAGAGCAGCTTGAGTATCGATATGTCCAATACCTATTTGGACTGGGCTCAGCGCAACTATGATCTGAATAATATCAGTGCCAAGAATCACCACCTGCTGCGTGCGGATTGTCTGAAGTGGTTGGAGACTGATGGCGAGCAGTACGATGTGATCTTCCTCGACCCGCCGACGTTCTCCAACTCGAAAAAGATGGATGTAGTGTTGGATGTGCAGCGCGACCATGGCGATTTGATTCGTAATTCAATGGCCAAACTCGCGCCAGACGGTGTGTTGATCTTCTCTAATAACTTCCGCAAATTTAAGATGGATGAGTTGGTGACGCGGCAGTTTAATGCTGAGAATATTACTCCCCAGACATTGGATATGGATTTTGAGAGAAACCCGCGTATTCACAATGTGTGGCGTATTACTCGTCGTAGCACTTTTGGTTAGCTGTGATGGGATTGAATGATTCTGAGATTAGGCTTTATACCGGGCCTAACTGTCACCTCTGTGAGCAGGCCAAAGCCGTTCTCTATCCTTTATTGACGGAGCGCGGGTTGCGCCTAGTTGAGGTGAATATTCAAACCGATGCCGAGCTGCAGGAGAAATACGGGGTTCGTATTCCGGTTGTCGCTTTAGTGAACGGTGAAGAGAAGGGCTGGCCTTTTACTGCGGCGCAGATTGGGCGGTTGCTGGAAGTTTGAAATCCCTCGTCGCGGTGCTCTGTCGGGATGACACAAGAACCAAATCGACTACGTAAACCGCGCCACATAAGAATCCAGCGCATTGGCAAACTCCATCCGATCCTTCTGCGTCAATGGCGGCGGACCACCACCCACCTGCACACCACTGTTGCGCATACTGTCCATAAAATCTCGCATATTCAGCCGCGCTTTAATGTTGGCCTTGGTGTATAGCTCACCCCTTGGATTCAGCGCCTTGCCACCTTTATCAATGACCTCAGCGGCCAGAGGAATGTCCGCCGTGATGACCAGGTCATCGGCTTCGACCAACTCGACAATGCGATCATCCGCCACATCAAATCCGGAACTCACCTGAATGGTTCTCACCGTGGGTATCCGCGGTGTAGACAGTGGCTGGTTGGCTACCAATATTAGTTCAATGCCAGTGCGTTGAGACAGTCTATAGAGAATATCTTTAATCACTGTTGGACAGGCGTCGGCGTCGACGTAAATTTTCAAAGTGTGGTTCCTCTGTGTTCGGGCTGAGCGCATTGTAACGGCTGAATAGCCTTGTAAATAGGGTTGTTCAAGGTAGAATACTCGCTTAATTATTTAACCCCACGTGGCCTTTGGTATAGGTCACCACTGGAAAGGAAAAGACAATGCCCGCAATTACCCTCCCTGATGGATCTCAACGCGTTTTCGATAACTCTGTTTCTGTAGCCGATGTGGCCGCGGATATTGGTGCCGGTCTGGCCAAAGCGACACTGGCTGGTGTGGTTAATGGCGAGGTGGTTGATGCGTCCTACCTTATAGAGCAAGACTCGACGCTGGCGATTGTCACCGATCGTTCTGATGAGGCGCTGGATATTATTCGCCATTCCTCTGCGCACTTGCTGGCCATGGCGGTTAAGCAGTTGTTTCCGTCAGCTCAGGTGACTATTGGTCCAGTGATTGAAAATGGCTTCTATTACGACTTTGCTTTTGAGCGGGCTTTTACACCGGAAGATCTGGAGGCTATCGAAGCGCGCATGACTGAGCTGGTGAATCAAAATCACAGCATCAGCCGTGAAGAGTGGAAGCGCGACGAGGCAGTGGAATTCTTTAGGAGCATTGGCGAGGAATATAAAGCTGAGATTATTGCCAGCATTCCCGCTGATCAGGCGATTGGCCTCTACCGTCAAGGGGACTTTATTGACCTCTGTCGCGGCCCCCATGTTCCTTCCACTGCAAAACTGTCTGCGTTTAAGCTAACTAAAGTTGCCGGCGCTTACTGGCGTGGCGACAGCGACAATGAAATGCTGCAGCGTATTTACGGCACTGCTTGGACGAATAAGAAGGAACTCAAAGCCTATATCAATCGTCTGGCCGAAGCCGAGAAGCGCGATCACCGCAAGATCAATAAGAAGCTCGACCTCTACCATATGCAGGATGAGGCGCCCGGTTCGATCTTTTGGCACCCCAAGGGCTGGAGCATTTATAGCGCTATCGAAGAGTATATGCGCGGCAAGCAGCGGGCTCAGGGCTACCAGGAAATTAAGACACCACAGATTGTTGATATGAGTCTGTGGGAGAAGTCGGGGCACGCGGATAAGTTTGGCGACGGAATGTTTAGTCTGCAGACCGACGATCGCAACTATGCGATTAAGCCGATGAACTGTCCCTGCCATGTGCAGGTGTTTAATCAGGGCTTAAAAAGCTACCGAGATCTGCCTCTGCGTCTGGCGGAGTTTGGTTCTTGCCACCGCAATGAGCCCTCGGGATCACTGCACGGCATTATGCGCGTGCGCTCCTTTACCCAGGATGATGCACATATCTTCTGTACTGAAGAACAGATTCAGCCGGAAGTGTCGCAGTTTATCGATTTCCTGCATGAGGTTTACGCCGACTTTGGCTTTGACGAGATTATCTATCGACTCTCTACTCGCCCTGCTGAGCGAGTGGGTTCCGATGACGATTGGGATCGTGCAGAAGCAGCACTGGGCCAAGCACTAGATGCGAAAGAGTTGCCTTGGCAGGAGTTGCCAGGCGAGGGCGCCTTTTATGGCCCGAAGATTGAGTTTTCGTTAAAAGACTGTATTGGTCGAGTTTGGCAGTTGGGTACTATTCAGGTGGACTTTTCCATGCCCGGTCGTCTCGATGCACAGTATGTTGCCGAAGATGGCAGCCGCAAGGTGCCGGTGATGTTGCACCGAGCCATTTTGGGTTCATTTGAGCGATTTATCGGTATTTTGATCGAACAGTACGAAGGCGCGTTTCCGTTCTGGTTAGCCCCCGAACAAGCCATTGTGGCCAATATTACCGACGCCCAGGCCGAATATGCGCAAGAAGTTGCTAAAACACTGCAAAATAAAGGCTTTAGAGTGAATTGTGACTTGAGAAACGAGAAGATCGGCTTTAAAATCCGCGGTCATTCAATGCAGCGAGTCCCCTTTATTCTCGTTGTTGGTGATAATGAAAAAGAATCGCGCACGGTGGCGGTCCGAACTCGAGATGGAAAAGACCTTGGCAGCTTGCCGCTGCAACAGGTTGAAGACATGTTTACCTCTGAGACGGAACGACGCGGGCGTATTTGTGTTGAAACGGAGTAAAGCTTATTAAAAAAGACAGCAAACGGGCACGTCTAAACGAAAATATTACGTCCCCGGAAGTTCGATTGGTTGCATCAGATGGTAGTCAGGTTGGCGTAGTTAGCCTTGAGGCTGCTCTCGAAGCCGCGCAGAAAGAGACACTCGATCTGGTAGAAATATCTCCAGATGCCGAGCCTCCAGTCTGTAAAATCATGGACTACGGCAAACACGTCTTTGATATTAAGAAGAAAGTTGCCCTGCAGAAGAAAAAGCAGAAGCAGACACAGGTTAAAGAAATGAAGTTTCGTCCTGGTACAGATCAGGGCGATTACGACATCAAGTTGCGCAACTTAGTGCGCTTCTTGGAAAATGGTGATAAAGCTAAAATTTCGCTGCGTTTTCGCGGACGTGAAATGGCTCACCAGCAGCTCGGTATGGATATGATGAAACGCATTGAAGCGGATCTCGCTGAGCTGGCACAAGTGGAACAGTTTCCAAAAATGGAAGGTCGTCAAATGATCATGGTTCTGTCGCCACGTAGCAAGAAGAAGTAATTTAACGCGACCCGCGTTCAGCCACTTTTTTTGGCAGGCTGTCCGGGC
>TARA_B110000259_G_scaffold146134_1_pt1 | contig 14598 bp, 11 predicted proteins | sample TARA_B110000259 | Tara Oceans TARA_B110000259 (sample SAMEA4397649) | marine metagenome | biome: Polar Biome; feature: [SRF] surface water layer (ENVO:00010504); material: water (ENVO:00002006), including particulate matter (ENVO:01000060) such as... | depth 5 m | reverse complement strand
ATTGTTGGTTACCAGAATATTTTGAAAAAGAAATATCAAAAATTTAGTACTAGATTCAATGCTATTGATAAAAAAATTGAAGTCTTTATAAGAAGTTTTGATAACACTTTTAAAAAGAAATAATATTTAAAAGAGTTGTCTGAGATTTAATCTGATGAATATTTAGACTCGATAATATGTACCAATTCTCACCTTTGGAATGCGCAAGTTAAAGCAGATTTGTTCTTTATTTTATCCTCAAATCATCAAAAAGACCCGAACTCTCTTAGTATAAGGAGGATATTTTTTAATAATTTATGAATAAAAATATCTCGAAAAAAACTGCTTTTAAGATAGATCTTGGTATCATGCCAATTATTAAATTTAACTACACATTCAACTGTAATATTTTTCTTCTCTTCTATTTTTTTAGAAAAATCTAGATTAGCTTTGCTGTTTTGACGGTAGTTGTAACGTTAATAATTTGGGTTGAAAACTTATTTATTATTATGTATTATATTTGTGGTTAGTTAATTTGGGTTAGTATGGTCATTAACTTATTTTAGCTAGCTGTCTCTTTAGATCTTACTCAATTATCAAACAATTTTTATCCTATTTTTTTGATATAATACCAATTATGAGGCTTAAAAAATCTTTCGCAGGATTATCTTTTAATAATTCTTATAACAAGCTGCCAGGTCATTTTTATAAACGTTTAAATCCATTACCAGTAAAAAAACCCGCCTTAATTCAGCTAAATAAAGTGTTGGCAATAGAGTTTGGCTTGAATATAGAGAAGTTACAAAGCAAAGAGGGTGTAGATTTTTTTTCTGGAAACTGCGTAGTGGGTGGATCAGATCCTATTGCCGCTGTATATGCGGGTCATCAATTCGGTTATTTTACTCATCAACTCGGTGATGGCAGGGCAATTTTGTTGGGAGAAATTATTAATAAAAAGGGACAACGTTTTGATATTCAGTTAAAGGGGTCGGGACGAACTCCTTTTTCTCGCAATGGTGACGGAAGGAGTGCGCTTGGTCCGGTAATCCGTGAATATATTGTTAGTGAAGCTATGAATGCTCTTGGCATTAAAACTACTCGCGCTTTAGCTGCAGTCACAACTGGCGAAACTGTGCTGCGTGAGAATATTGTGCCGGGAGGTATATTTACTAGAATTGCCTCAAGTCATATTAGGGTTGGCACCTTTCAATATTTTGCTGCTTCTGGTGATCAAGGGGCAGTTAAGAATCTTGCAGACTATACCATAAATCGCCATTATTCAAAATGTTCTCAAGCAGTTAATCCTTATCATGCATTACTTCAATCAGTAATTGAGTCTCAGGCAAAATTAATATCGAGTTGGATGATGAACGGATTTGTTCATGGTGTTATGAATACTGATAATATGAGTATTTGTGGTGAAACTATTGATTATGGACCCTGTGCTTTTATTGATATTTATGATCCAAATACTGTGTTTAGCTCTATAGATCAGAATCGAAGATATACTTTTGGCAATCAATCTCATGTTGCTAAGTGGAATTTGACATGCTTTGCACAGTCAATATTGCCTTTAATTAGCCCTAATATAGATAAAGCTATTAACATTGCTGAAGAAGAGTTGGAAGCTTTTCATAAAATTTTCGATCAATATTGGTTGGAAGGTATGAGAAGGAAATTTGGCCTTCTTAATGCCCAAGAAAATGACCTAAAATTAATTCAAAATTTTCTTGAATTAATGGAAAAATATCAGGTCGATTATACACTAGCTTTTCGTTATCTAGGCTTTGTTTCCGATCGAAATACAGATAATAAAGATATTAAAAATTTATTTTCTAATAGTTTGGATTATGATATCTGGGAATCAATATTTAAAGAGCGTTTAAAATTTGAATCTAGATCGGTAAAAGAGCGATCACGGGCAATGAGTCTTGTTAATCCATTATTCATTCCTCGCAACCACCTAGTGGAAGAGGCTATAAAGAGAGGAGTTGAAGATAATGATTTTTCAAAAATGAATCAACTTATTAAAATATTGGCAACACCTTTTGATGAGAAAGATAGTGATCATTATTATAAGTTCCCTCCAAAAGTTGTGAATCAAAATTATCAAACATTTTGCGGTACCTAGGGGTGTCACTGATTTGACGTAGCATAGTTAATTTTAGGTAGGATTTGATATCATTCTCAGAAGTTTTTGTTGATTATGTCAATAAAATTATACTTAGTAAGATTATCTAATATTTTATTACTGTGGAATCTGGTATTATGTCAAAATATTTGAAGTTGAATTGGTATAGGAGTTTATATCAGTTCAGAAGGCTATTTACATTAAGAATCTCTGAGATAAAATAGTGTTAAAGGACATTTATTGGATTGCCTTAAAAATCAAATTACCCAGACTTATATAGGGGTCTTACAAGATAATTTTTATATAAATTAAATGAATATAATAACAAATAACAAAGAAATTGTACCTGTCAATCTAAGTAGTGAGATGAAAAAATCTTACCTGGATTACGCTATGAGTGTTATTGTTTCTCGTGCCATTCCAGATGTTTGCGATGGTTTTAAACCGGTTCACAGAAGAATCCTTTATGTTATGTATGAGGGTGGTTATGATTTTAATAAACCATTTAAAAAATCAGCTAGAATTGTCGGTGAAGTAATGGGTAAGTATCACCCTCATGGTGATTCTGCTATTTACCAATCATTGGTTAGAATGGCTCAGGATTTTTCTATGGGAGTGACTTTGATTGATGGTCAGGGTAATTTTGGTTCAATTGATGATGATCCGCCAGCAGCAATGAGATATACCGAATCTCGTTTGGAGAAGATATCTCATATTATGCTGGAGGATTTGGATAAAAATACGGTTGATTTTGTACCAAATTACGACGGATCAGAAAGAGAGCCGATGGTTTTACCAGCCAGATTTCCAAATTTACTTGTTAATGGTAGTAGTGGTATTGCCGTTGGTATGGCAACTAACATCCCTCCGCATAATCTAGGTGAAGTTATTGATGGTCTTTTAGCTTATATTGACAATAACGACTTAACGGTTTCGGAGTTAATTGAGATTATTCCGGGTCCCGATTTTCCAACTGCTGGCATTATTTACGGTAAGTCTGGATTTACTAGTGCAGCAAATACTGGGCGTGGTTCGGTTGTTATTCGTGGCAAATGTAACATTGAAGAAAGAGGTAAAAAATTATCAATTATCATTAGTGAAGTTCCTTACCAAGTTAATAAGGCTAAACTAGTTGAAAAAATTGCTAACCTAGTTAAGGAGAAAAAAATTGAAGGTATTTCCGATCTTCGAGACGAATCTAATCGTGATGGTGTTAGAGTTGTGATTGATCTTAAGAGGGATGCGATTGCTGACGTTATTATTAGTCAACTTTATAGTTTTACCGAGCTGCAAAAAAGTTTTGGTGTTAATATGTTGGCCCTTAATTACGGTCGTCCAGAACTCTTAAACCTTTTGGATGTCATTAGAATTTTTGCTAAATTTAGGGAGGATGTTGTCGTTAGAAGAACTAACTTTTTACTTAATAAAGCTAGGGATAAGGCTCATATTTTAATTGGCCTTGCAGTTGCGGTTGCTAATATTGACGAAGTCGTGACTTTAATTAGGTCTTCTAAAGATGTGACGGAGGCTAGGGAGAGATTGCTTGTTAGAAACTGGCCAGTTGGCACTATTCAGTCAATCATTAACCTTATTCAAGATAAGGGTAATGTAGTTGAGGATGGTAAATTTTATTTTACTGAGATACAAGCTAGAGCTATTCTAGATATGAGGTTAGCTAAATTAACCGGTCTTGAGATGGATAAAATTGACGCTGAAATTCAAGAATTATCTGTTAAAATATCTGAATATACCATAATTCTTTCTGATCGTAACAAACTAATGAGCATCATAAAGACTGAGTTACGTGAAGTTAAAGATCAGTTTGCAGTACCAAGAAGGTCAAAAATTGAAGAATCTGAGCTAGAATGTAATATTGAAGATCTAATTCCGAAAGAAGATATGGTCGTTGTTGCAACTATGAATGGCTACATTAAAAGGGTTCCATTGTCTACTTATAAATCTCAAAGAAGGGGTGGTAAAGGTAGGAGCGGTATGGATGTGAAAGACGAAGATATTGCGGTTAATATTTTTATTGCCAACACTCATATTCCAATTTTATTTTTCTCTGATAAGGGTAAGGTTTACCGTATGAAAACTTATAAATTACCATTAACTTCGCCACAAGCTAAGGGTAGAGCATTAGTTAACTTACTTCCTATTGAACAGGATGAAAAGATTACTACAATTTTGTCACTTCCTGAGGATCAAGAATCTTGGAAGAATTTAAATATTGCCTTTGCAACCGCTTCTGGAAAAATTCGTAAAAATTCTATGGATCAATTCGCAGATATTAGGGCTGGCGGTAAAATTGCTATGAAATTAGATGAGGGTGAATCTTTAATTGGTGTTAGTATCTGTTCTGATGAGGATGATATCATGCTTTCTACTAAAAATGGTAAGTCAATTCGTTTCTTTTCGGAATCTTTAAGAGTTTTTCAAAGTAGAAATTCAACTGGGGTTAGAGGTATTAAGCTTGACAAGGGTAATGAGGTAATTGATATGTCAATCTTAAAGCATTCTGATGCCGATATGCTATCTAAAGAAAAATATCTTAAAATCCCAACCAGCAAAAGAATCAATTTAAAAGATGCTTTAATTTTTAACAATAACATTAAAAATAATAAAGAAATCGATTTAATTGAGGCTATTCCACAAAAATTGCCGAAAATAGATTCTGATTTATCTAAAGATCAGGTTTATAAAATGGCTTTAGACGAGGAATTTATTTTAACTATCACTGAAAATGGTTACGGTAAAAGAACTTCTGCTTATGAATATCGTATTACTAATCGTGGCGGTATTGGTATTACCAACATTGTTACCTCCAAGAGAAATGGAGAAGTTGTCGCCAGCTTCCCTATTGACCATAAGGATCAAGTGATGTTAATTACTAATCAAGGTACCTTGATTAGAACTAAGATTGACAATGTCAGAGTTTCTGGCAGAAATACTCAGGGCGTTACTTTAATCAAAACTACTTCTGAAAAGGTTTCTTCAGTGGCTAGGATTGCAGGTAGTGAGGAGGAGGAAATTGACGAGTCTGAGGAGTAATATAAGAGTGGATTTTGGTATAATTAAAAAAACAGTCATTACTAAAGCTTCTTCCAGATTTAATTCCTCTATCTGTAGTGGGAGTTTTAGATTATATTCTTTGTCAAAACCACCTTTAAAAATGTAGGATTTAAAATTTGTTTACAAATTTTAGTAGGACATATCTACTACATCAGTATAAAAAACCAAATGTGTGCCATCGAGGTCAAAAAATTTAATCATAACAATCAGGAGTTAGCAATTCGATTTGGACTTGGAGCTGTCAAAGCTGTTGGCTTAAAGATGCTTGATGGGGTTTGTCAGGAAAGAGATAGGGATGGTAAATTTTCTGATATTTATGATTTTACATCTCGTGCAGGCTCAAGATTTGTTAATAAAAAATCAATTGAAGCTTTAGCAAAATCAGGAGCCTTTGATAATATTCATAAAAATCGTCATCAAATTCTAGAATCTCAAGAAATTCTATCTCGTTTTTCATCTCAACAGGAAAAGGAAAGAAGTAACCCGCAAATGAGTCTTTTTAGTAATGAAGTTGGTCTCAAGGATAAAATACCAGATTTAATAAATTGTAAAAACTGGGAAAAAAAAGAGAGGTTAGAAAGGGAATTTGAAGCTTTTGGCTTTTTTCCTAACGAACATCCGACTGAAGATTATATTGAGGATTTGCAAAAAAGAGGCATTCTGACGTCGGAATTTCTAGAGTTAGAAGTTAAAAATAATCAAATTATCAAGTTGTTTGGCTCGGTTGCTTACAGTAGGCATAAATCAAGCGCAAAAGGTCGTTATTCTTATCTTACTATGTCTGATCCTTATGGTATCTATGAAGCTTCTATTTTTGATGATGATTTAATTACTAGGTCAAGAGACATAATGGTTGATGGTACTATTTTAGTTCTTGAGGTTTTAATTAGGAAGGATGAGGGGGGTGTTAGAATTTTGGTTAAAAATATTACTGAATTGGTTGAGTTTATTAAACATACTCCGGCACGAAAAGAGGTTTTTCAAGATATTAGAGAGAATCCTAAGAAAAATTTTGGAAAGGACGGGTATCAACAAAAAAATAAAAATACTATAGATCCTCTGGATGTACAAAAAAAACGAGATGAAGAGATAAAGAGGTTAAAAAATAAAGATATTTTAGAAAAAGTAGAAATAGAGATTGTAAAAAGAGAAGATATCCTTGTTGTTAAAAGTTTTTTAACACATAAAATTCCAAACATTGATTTTGATAAAAAAACCAAAATTTATTTACTTATTAAAGATAATAATAAAATCACAAAAATTTTACTGGAAGATTTATATATTTTAGATAAAAAAGATTTGTCTAATTTAAAATTGAGATTAAATTGATCGAATAGGGTCCTTAAAATTATACCAATGTTGTGTTGTAGATAAGTTTTGGTGTTACATAGCGTTTCATTAGATAACTAGCATTGTATCGAAACAATTTTAGTTTTAGATTTTTTATAGATTATTAATCGTTAAGTCTCTTTAAATAGTGGAGTAGATTCTTACAAAAACCTCCATCATAATTTTAAACTTCTCTATTAAAAAACCAAACGGTGTTTTAAATTTTAAAGCCTTTAATATTTTAGTAAAATTATATAAAAAATAAATTCTCGTAGATGCTTTTCTAATGTTTGGTTTTTATGTAATCTAACTAGGGCAAACTTACTAATTCTGTCAATTTCAACAAATTTCTTTGATTTATTTGGCCATAATTTATGCCATTATTTAATGGGACTGTAAAATTAAGTGGGATCATGTCAAGACCTATCTCTGTATCAGATAAGTACTAGTAAAATATTTTAAATATTTTATTATATTAAAGTTCGTTTTAAAAATAACACAACTATTGTCTAATATTAAAGTTCATTTTAAAATAAATTTTACTATAATAGTGTCACTTGATACTATTTAATTTAAATAAAATATTATGATTAAAAATATAATAATTTTAACATCCTTATTGATATTATCCTCTTGTATAGACATTCCTTTAGTTCCTCTTATTTAATGAGACCTTTATTTATTCTTATAATAATCTTTTCAAAACTTACCTTAGCAAGTGAAGTTGGGTCTATAGATCTTGAATCTTTAGGTTTGGATGATTTTAGATCTAACATTGCTGCTACAAACAAACCTATTCTTGAAAAATTATTACTAAAAGAGGGGGAGATTCAAGATAAAGAAGGTGACGATAATGACAATAAGCAGTTACAAAATACTGCTGAGGATAAAAATAGCAGTACTTTTGATGTTAAAAATGACAAAAGTCAATTAGAAAAGGTTGGAAATTTCCTTTCTAAACAAGCTGAAAGTGCAAAAGAAAATATTAAAGACATTAAGAAGGAAATTTTTAATGTATTGTCATCCCCATCCACTAAAATTCATAATAACAAAGATGCTAAAACTAAGGTATCTGGCGACAATGCAATTAATAAGGTTAGTAACATTATAGGATCAAAAGAGTCTAAAAGAAAAAATAACGAATTACATCTTAAGAAATGGAATTTGGAACAAAAATATGAATTAAATAAATCCTATCCAAAGCCGGTTGCAAAAATAGCTCCAGACTTCTTAACAACAGACATACCTCCTCCATTATTATCTAGAAAATTTAGTGATCAAAACATTCATCATCCAATTTTACGTCGATATTCAGATAAGGTAGATTTGTTATTTAATGAAATTGGAATTAATGATATCAATGATTTTAACGCAATTGTAAGACAGATCTCTAATGTTAACATTTACAATGAGTTTGGTGATACTCCTTTGTTATTTGCGGTATCTCTTAAAAGACAATTAATATCCACTAGTTTACTTGCCGCTGGTGCTAATCCAGATTTAAAGAATAGCTTAGGCCTGACATCTGTTAATATTGCTATTAAGATGGGTGATTATGAAATGGTAAAATTACTTGTTGAGTCTGGTGCTAATCTAGATATTAGAGATGTCTTCGGCGAAACTTATTTAATGCAAGCTGTAAGAGTTGGTTATTTACCGGTAATTGATTATCTAGCTGCCAAGGATATCAACTTAAATGCAATAAATAAGAAAAATTTTTCTGCTCTTGATATAGCTAAGATGTCTAATAATAACGTCGTTTTTCAATTATTATCAAAGTACGGTATGAACAAAAGAGTTACGATTAAGAGGTCAATCATCGATGATCTGGAAGGAAAATGGGGTGAGTCTTATCTTGTGCCAAAACCCACCCTAAAATAATTAATAATATAGGTTTTTTGATATTAAGTAAGAATATATAAAAACATAATAATTATAGATCTTCGAAGGTTACTATAAGTATGGTTTAGTTTGTAACAAACACATGAAATTAATAAAATGATTATACTGATTAAATCTCTATTAAACATAATTAAATTATTTCTATTTTTTATAATTTTTTTAATTCTCTTTCCTTTTTATGAAGAGAGGAGTATTTATATTTTTTTAAAATTTTCTGGACCAGTTTTTATTAAATTAGGTCAATTCTTATCAGTAAGACCAGATCTTGTTGGTATAGAATTAGCTGGCTTGTTATCTAAATTTCAAGATGATTTAAGACCATTTTCATCTAAAAAGGCTGTTAATTATATAGAGAGAATATATAAAAAAGACATTAATAGTATATTTAAAAATTTTAAAAGAGAGCCTGTAGCTTCAGCTTCTATTGCTCAGACTCATCAGGCAGTCTTAAAAAATGGTATGGTTGTGGCGGTTAAGGTTTTAAGACCAAATATTGCCAAGATTATTAAAAGAGATTTACTGACCATTAAGATTATTACTTTTATTGTAGCAATTTTTTCTAAAAATGTTAGATCAATAAGAAGAGATATTTTAAAGCCGTTGGAAAACATGCTAGAAAAGGAGGCTAACCTACTTCTTGAGGCCGCTGCCTCTTCTAAAATTAAAGATATTTTATCTGATTTTGATAGCTTCTTAGTGCCAAAAATTTATTGGGACCTGAGTAATAAAGATATTATGGTAATGCAGTGGATTGACGGCGTTAGATTTTCTAACAAGAAGGGTATGGCTGCCACAAATTTTGATAAGAAGAAGATAGCTAAAACATTAATATTGGGATTTTTTCATCAATCCTATGACCGAGGGTTTTTTCATGCTGACATGCATCCAGGTAATTTAATTTTAACTAAGGAAGGTAAGATTGCTTTAATAGATTTTGGTATTATCGGTAGTTTAGATAGGAAAATAAGGATAGCTATTACTCAGATTTTTATTAATTTTCTGCACAGGGACTACAGAAGGGTTGCCGAACTTCATCTTGAGGCTGGGTTGATACCAAGAGACACCGATCTTAATGAGTTTGCTCTTTATTCTCGTATTTTAGGAGAATCGATAATTGATAAAAAAGTTTCTGACGTACCGTTGATTTTAATTTTTACTAAATTAATTGAGATGATTCAAAAATATAATATGAAGAGTAATGCAAATTTACTATTATTACAAAAAACAATTATTTTAATTGAAGGGGTTGCTTTATCTTTGGATAAGGATATTAATATTTGGGAGATAGCTAAACCATGGATGGAAGAATGGTCAAAAACGAATATTGGTTTTGATGCTAAAATAAGAGATAGTTTTTTTGAAATAGTTAATGATATCAAAATTATAGCAAAAAAGATATCGGAAACTAAATAGTCTTCATTTTAGTTTGTCATTTTTCTAGTCTTGCAAATATAAATCATATTAATATTATATTGTGTATCGAAGAATTTTAATAATTAATGATGGAAAAATTTACTAAATTAATTGCTAGGGCTGCTTATTTAGATTTGATCAATATTGATACCGATATGATTATCCCTAAGCAATTTTTAAAAACAGTCAAAAGAACGGGCCTTGGCGTCAGTTTATTTTATGAAATGAGGTATGATGAGTCTGGTAATAAAATTAATAATTTTATTTTACATCAAAATTCTTATAAAAATTCTAAAATATTAATTGCTGGTGATAATTTTGGTTGTGGCTCAAGTCGTGAGCATGCTCCTTGGGCTTTATTGGATTTTGGTATAAGGGTTATTATTTCAACCTCTTTTGCTGATATATTCTATAATAATTGCTTTAAAAATGGTATTTTACCTATTATTCTTGACGCCAATCAAGTTAAAAAATTAATGGATGTTGCTAAAAATTCTAAAAATGAAATAACTATAGACCTTGAATTGCAAAAAATTTCTTTTAATAATGATGAAATAGAGTTTCAAATTAATGACTTTAAAAAGCATTGCTTGATAAATGGTTTGGACGATATTGGTATTACATTAACTATGGAAGGTAAAATTGATGAATATGAAAACAAGGCCGGTAATTTAACCCCTTGGCTTTTTGAAAATAAAAATTAATAAATTATGACAATATTAAAGGGTAAAAAAGGTTTAATAATGGGCGTTGCTAATAGTCGCTCAATTGCTTGGGGTATAGCTGAGGTTGCTCATAAGTATGGAGCAGATTTGGCATTTACTTATCAAGGAGAGGCTTTAGCAAAGAGAATAAGACCTCTTGCTAAATCGGTTGACTCTGATATTGTTCTGCCATGTGATGTAACGGATTTAGATTCCATTAAATCTGTGTTTAAAACATTGGAAAAGAAGTGGGGGAAATTAGATTTTTTAGTTCATGCTATAGCTTATTCTGATAAGGAAGAATTAAGAGGTAGATATGTCGATACTACTCCAGAAAACTTTGCTAATACTATGAATATCTCAGCTTATTCTTTAGTTTCCGTTACTAAATACGCCGAAGATCTTTTAAAAAAATCCGATTCTGGTAGTATCATTGCTCTTAGTTACTATGGTGCAGAAAAGGTTATTCCTCATTATAATGTTATGGGCGTAGCAAAGGCTGCTCTCGAAGCTAGTGTTAGATATCTGGCTGTTGATCTTGGTAACAGCAATATTAGAGTTAACGCTATTTCTGCTGGTCCTGTAAAAACGCTTGCTGCTAGTGGTATTGGTGATTTTAAATATATTTTTAAATGGAATGAGTATAATGCCCCACTAAAGAGAAATATCACTCTTGAAGATGTTGGTGGTTCTGCAGCTTACCTGTTAAGTGAGTTGGGTAGCGGAGTGACAGGTGAGGTTCTTCATGTCGATTCTGGTTACCATGTTATTGGTATGAAGGCTGTTGACGCACCAGACCTAACGATTGAAAAAAAAGAAGTATAACTCTAGTTCTAATCAGGCTTTATAATGAACGTTATTTCTCCACCATTCTTAATTATTATCTCTTCCCCTTCTGGAGCTGGCAAATCAACGATTTGCAATATGCTGATTCAGGGAAATAAAGGTATAAAATTATCAATTTCGGCTACTACTAGATTAAAACGGTCAAATGAAATTGATGGTCATGATTATTACTTTGTAACAAGGGATGAGTTTGAAGAGTTGGAAGCTAAAAATCAATTATTGGAATCTGCCAATATTTTTGGTAATCGATATGGCACACCTAGAAAGACAATTGATGAATCATTTAGTAAGAACTTAAATGTGTTATTTGATATCGATTGGCAGGGAGCAAGACAATTAAATGAAAAATTTAATAAAAATAAAATAATTAGCTTCTTTTTACTCCCTCCCTCCATGAAAGAACTTGGATTTAGATTGCAAAAAAGAGCTATGGATACCGAAGATATTGTCAGAAAGAGAATGTCAGGTGCTATTGATGAAATCAGTCATTTTAATGAATATGATCACGTTATAATTAACGAAGATCTTCAAGAAACTTACGACAAAATTAACAGCATAATTCGCAATATGAATAAAGAGATAGGTAGAGATTTAAATATTTTATCTGATTTCGTTACTTCCTTAAGAGAGGAGTGGAAAAGGGATTTTACTGATCAATAAATACTAGATTATAAGTATGATGTTTAATAAATTACTGTCAGTTATTATAATTTTTCTCCTGTTTTTTATTACTTCTTGCGCAAGAATGAATGAGGATAGAGTTTCCATTAAGATTAACAGTAATCCCTCTAGGTCTCACCTTTATATCAATAATGCTTATTATGGTCAAACACCTGTTGATATATCTCTGCTACCAGATTCTGACATTAATTACAAGGCTACTATAATGGGTAAAAATTATCAAAAAACTATAGACCTTGAAACTTGGTATTCCGTAAGAGAAGGTAGGGGCGCAGAAACAACTAGATGTGTTTTAGATGCCTTTGGTAGTATGTTCATCTTACCTATGGCATCGTTTTTATCAATAAAATGTCGAGATTTTAAACAAAAAGAATACTTTATTGACGCTTATAAGCCTTAATAATTGTTCAAAAGTAACTTAAGTGATATTTTTAATCTTGAAGTAACTGGCTACGATGGTGATTAAAAACAAACTCTAAAAAATCTACCAATTAGATGAAAAATATACTATTAATCTCAATTATTTTTTTGTTAAGCTCTTGTATGAAGTTATATAGTTATCCAGGTGGCAATACAGGAAATTTTTCACCTAGCGCAACTCCCAACACGACTCCAAACTATGGTGGAATGGTAAATGCACCCCCTCCTGGTATGTTTGAAGAAAATCAAATGCCGCCAAATTTTCAGCAGCAAACGATGCAGATGCAAAATCAATATCCTGGAGGTAGTTTTAAAAACGAATCATTACCTCCAAACTCAGCTAGTAAATACCCTCAAAACGTGCCATATCCTTATGGTATGACAAGAAAATATAAAAATTATAACGACAAAGATAGTTCTGTAAAAGATTTAGAAAGTTTATCTAAACCTCAATATAGAGGAGGTGATCATTATAAATCTAGGCAATTTCAAGAATCTTTGAATGATTGATTATATTATCCATTTTCAAGTTAAAATGGTATAATAATGAAAGAAAATTTAATAAATAATATCAAAGAGGCTGTTGATTTTCATAATTTATCATCAGAATTTCATTCATTTTTTACTTCTGATCAGGATGTTATTATCATTGTTAAAGATATTTTAAAAAAAGATTACAGTGATTTTGAAATTAACAACATTAAAGATTCGGACTCAAATATTACATTTAACAATATCAAAAATAGTCCGCATTTTGATAATTATCTAAAAAATAAGAATCAAAACGTTATGATTGCTGCGGGTGGCCCTTCTGCCGAAGAGCAAGTAGTAATTGCGGCAACTGATAAAAATATTAAGCAGAAATTTGATCAGATAATCTATTTAACTAGGAATTATTTAGAATCTAATTCTCATCACTCAACTAAGCAAATGCATAGCAGAAATAGTTCTGCACTTTATGCCAATGATCATTTTGCTGGCCATAAGTTACTTAAAAATTCCATTTTAAAAAATTTTTTTCCTAAAAAATATAATATTTCTGACATTAATTACCCTAAAATTGATATAAAATTAACTTTTGATCCAAAGTTATTAAAAATTTATTTTCAAAATGAGTTGAATTGGGTTTTGCAGAAGATTAGAAAGATTCTAGGTAAAAAAACTTCCTATGATATCGACTTAGATAATGCCAAAAAATCTCTTAAGATTCAGAACGCTCTGGAAGAAATAAATAAAACTAATTTAAAAGTCAGTTCCTTATCAGCAATGGAGGTAGTTTTAAAAGATCAAAAAAATCATAACATTGCAAATGTTCTTTATCAAAAATTAACGCAAGATCAGATTAGTAATATTTTTGGTAAAAAAAATGTAGTTGATAAGGTTTTTTTATTTGATAAGGATAGCTGCTTAAGACACGATATTCACAAGGTAAATGCTAAAATAGCCAAAGATAATGGTGCTAAATGGTTAGAAAATACAGAAATTAGCGAAGTGTTAATTGATGGAAAGAGTTTGGCGGGAATAATCACTAAAGATAATAAATATATTTATTGTAATAAGCTGCATCTATCTCTTGGTTATAAGATTAAATATAAATTTGCTAAGGATATTAATTTTAATATAAAATTATCTAAAAATATTATTGCTACAGGACTTTCTATGGTTATAATTATTAAGAATAGTAAAAAATCACAAAATATTTTTAATTTAAGTTCAGCAATTTTATTGAACGATATTTATGTTAGTTTTATTGCTAGTGACAGTAAATATATTTTATTAAAAATTGCTGGTGGAGCAAATATTGGCTCTAATAAGTATAAAAATTCTTATTTTTTTAATATCTTACATCATTTAAAATTATTTTTTTCTGATGATTTGTTCGGTATTTTGTCTTGCTACGCTTGCTCTCGATCTATTAATGGTCAAAATTCTACTAAATTTACCAAAATTACTGATGATATAGTTATTAGTGATGGAAAGGGAGGTAGTGGAAATAGTAAGAGATATTTCGAGGCGGCATTTGCTTTAGAATGTTTAGGGGTAGATTTTAAGATAAATTAATTTTTTATTTAACATTATACCAATTCCCATCTTTAAAATATACAAGTTAAGACAGATTTT
>TARA_B110000259_G_scaffold188450_1_pt1 | contig 14604 bp, 13 predicted proteins | sample TARA_B110000259 | Tara Oceans TARA_B110000259 (sample SAMEA4397649) | marine metagenome | biome: Polar Biome; feature: [SRF] surface water layer (ENVO:00010504); material: water (ENVO:00002006), including particulate matter (ENVO:01000060) such as... | depth 5 m | reverse complement strand
CCATCAAAAACTTCAAACACTTCCACTTCAAAAGGTGGTAATGCTAAGTTTGGAGGTAAAGATCCTCTTATTGTCGGATCAGGACTAGGTTTACTGGGTGCAGGACTAGCTTTAGAAGTGTTTAATGATAAGGATAAGAAACCTGATCCTACTACAGGTTCAAGAACTGTTAAAACAAGAGAAGGCAAAGATTCTGTACCTAAGCCTACTAAAGCTAAGAAGGGTGATAACGTTGGAGCAATCCCAGCAACAGGCCCATCTAAAGATGAATCTTTTGGTAAAGCATTTAAACGAAATCGAAGTAATAGACAGGCTACGTTTACATACAAAGATAAGCTATATACAACTCGTATAAAAGAAGAGACAATAGCAGATCACAAGAAGAAGTTTAAAGTAAAAGGCGATTACAAATAAATAAACTTGCAACCCTGTTGTGTTGATCATAGCGGGGTTGCAATATTAACATTAGTGTGTTATAACTATATAAGTAAAACTATACTCCAGTAGGTTAAATCATTAGCCACATTACCGGAGATATAATATGTTTAAGAAACTAATAAAGTATATAGTGTCAAGTCGTCAACGTACTGCCGATGAATGGATTTTACGTAATATGACTGATTATGAATTAAGAGATATCGGTATTAATCGTTCCGATATTAACAGGAGACTTAATGGCTAAGCAGCTAACAGAAAACCAACAGAAGTTTATAGATGCACTCTTTGACGAGGCTGCTGGTGATGTCGTTATGGCTAAGCGTATTGCTGGCTATAGCGATGGTACTCCTACACGTTCCATAACAGAATCTTTAAAGGATGAAATATTTGAAGCAACTAAAAGTTATATGGCAAGGCTCGGCCCCAAAGCGGCTATCGCTTATGGCTCTGCTTTGGATGATCCTACCCAGCTAGGAGTTAAAGAACGTATGCTTGCTGCAGGTCAGGTACTTGACCGATCAGGCTTAGTCAAAACTGAAAAGGTTGCTGTTACAGCCAGTGGAGGATTATTCATCTTACCACCAAAGGATGCTTCACAGGACGATGAAACGCAAGACTAACTTTCAGAAAACAGAATTGGGCTATTGGATGCTACCAAAGCCCTCTCACATAAAGAGGTGGGAACGTGTACCTAGACTGTCTAAGCGTACCGTACCTTTTGGATATGAGATAGACTCAGAAGATGATTCTTGGTTAAAACCTATTCCTAAAGAACTAGAGCTTTTAGAGCTTGCTAAGAAGCATCTAAAACAATATAGTTACAGAGAAGTGTCTGCTTGGTTAACTACTCAGTCTGGCAGAAGAATAACTCATGATGGATTAAAGAAACGTATAGATGTCGAACGAAAACGTAAAAAACTTGCTACAATTAAACGCAAGCTTGCCATCTGGCTCCAAGAAACGATTGACCAGTACGAAAGCCTCGAAAAAGAAAGGCTCGGATACTACACCTACGAAGAAGATTAAAAAGAAAAAACCCAAGAACACTGTACCTGCACAAGTAAGCCCAGCGCCTTTTGATGTAGAGTTTGCTCAAGATGTAGTATTTAAAGCTAATCCCGGACCGCAAACTAATTACCTATCAGCTAATGAACGTGAAGTACTATATGGGGGCGCAGCCGGAGGAGGAAAATCATATGCCACACTTGCAGACCCTCTTCGAGATTTAGGCCATAAAGAATTTAGTGGATTACTTGTACGGCACACAACAGAAGAATTACGTGAGCTTATCCAAAAGAGCCAAGACTTATATCCTAAAGCTATTCCGGGCATTAAGTGGTCAGAGAGAAAACAACAGTGGGTTACACCTCAAGGTGGTAGGCTCTGGATGTCTTACTTGGATAAAGAGACAGACGTTATGCGCTACCAAGGACAGGCGTTTAACTATGTAGCATTTGATGAGCTTACTCAATGGCGAACTCCCTTTGCGTGGAATTACATGCGTAGTCGCTTAAGATCTTCAGCTAAAGACTTAGGCTTGTACATGAGAGCAACGACAAATCCGGGTGGTCCCGGTCACTCATGGGTTAAGAAGATGTTTATTGATCCATCCAGTCCTAATAAGTCCTTCTGGGCTACAGATATAGAAACAGGTAATAGATTAGAATACCCTAAGAACCATAGCAAAGAAGGTCAACCTTTATTTAAACGTAAGTTTATTCCTGCTAGTTTGTTTGATAATCCTTACCTATCTGATAGTGGAGACTATGAAGCAATGCTTCTATCTCTTCCTGAAGACCAACGAAGACGCTTACTCGAAGGTGATTGGGATGTTAATGAAGGGGCGGCTTTTCCGGAGTTTAATCGTAAGATACACGTAACAGAACCTTATGAGATACCTAATGGATGGGCTAAGTTTAGAGCATGCGACTATGGTTATGGTAGTTACACGGGTGTTGTTTGGTTTGCTGTAGCACCTGACGATCAATTAATAGTATACAGAGAGATGTACTGCTCTAAGGTTACAGCTACAGACTTAGCTGATATGATTTTAGAAGCCGAGTCAGGCGATGGTACTATTAGATATGGAGTGTTAGACTCTTCTTTGTGGCACAAGCGAGGCGATACAGGTCCGAGCTTAGCTGAACAGATGATAATGAAAGGATGTCGTTGGCGTCCTTCTGATCGTTCAAAAGGCTCTCGTATAGCTGGTAAGAACGAATTACACCGGAGACTACAGGTAGATGAGTTTACCCAAGAGCCTAGAATGGTTATGTTTAATAACTGCACTAATTTAATATCACAACTACCTAGTATACCCTTAGATAAACGCAACCCCGAAGACGTTGACACAAATGCAGAAGACCACTTGTATGATGCTTTACGTTACGGTATAATGACACGTCCTCGTAGCTCTTTATTTGACTACGATCCCGCAACATCAAGATCAGGCTTTCAGGCGTCTGACCCAACATTTGGATATTAAGTATGGAACCAGAAGATTTCGATGAGAACTACGAAGAGAATATTGAATCAGCAGATTCTTCCTTTATAGAAGATGTGGGGGATGATGAGAGTTATGCAGATCCTTCTGTAGGGAACATTATTAGTTTTATTGAAGAACGATTTAATAAAGCTGAGGATGCACGAAGGGTTGATGAAGACCGTTGGATGAGAGCTTATCGTAACTACCGAGGTATATACAGTCCTAGTGTACAGTTTACAGAAACAGAACGTTCTCGTGTATTTGTTAAAGTAACTAAGACAAAAACATTAGCCGCTTATGGTCAGATTGTTGACGTACTATTTGGTAACAATAAGTTTCCTATTAGTGTAGATCCTACTACCTTACCCGAAGGAGTGCTAGATACTGTACACTTCAATGCTGATCCTGCCGCTGATCCGGGTCAAGAAGAAATAAAGAATGCCTTTTCTCCTTTCACAGAAGAAGAGTCACGCCTAAAACCGGGTGAGACAATGCCTCAGTTGGCAGAACGTCTAGGTGGTTTAACTAATAAGCTAGAGCCAGTTATGGACAAGCTTGTTGAAGGTCCGGGAAGAATACCTTCTGCAGTTACTTTTAGCCCAGCGCAGGTTGCAGCTAAGAAGATGCAGAAGAAGATACATGACCAATTAGAAGAGAGTGGAGCTAACAAGCAGTTACGTCTTGCAGCATTTGAATGTGCCTTGTTTGGTACAGGCGTCATGAAAGGCCCCTTTGCTACAAACAAAGAATATCCTAAGTGGGACGATACAGGTGAATACGATCCTGTAATTAAAACAGTACCCTCTACAAGTAATGTATCTATGTGGAACTTCTATCCAGACCCTGATGCAGCTAATATGGATGAGGCTGAGTATGTTGTTGAGCGTCATAAGATGTCTCGCTCTCAGTTACGTGCGCTTAAAGGTCGTCCTTTCTTCCGAGATAACGCAATAGACATTGCCCTTAAGATGGGTGAATCCTACTCTAAGAAGTGGTGGGAGCAGGTTATGGAAGACGATGAGCAAGGATCACAAGCAGAGCGTTATGAAGTTAAAGAGTTTTGGGGTTACGTTGATACTGAGATACTAGAAGATCATGACATTGATATTCCTCGTAAACTTAAGAACGCAGACCAACTAAATGTAAACCTATGGGTATGTAACGGTCAAGTAATTCGTATGGTTATGAACCCATTCAAGCCTGCACTTATACCTTACTACGCTGTACCTTACGAAGTTAATCCTTATAGTTTCTTTGGTGTAGGTATTGCTGAGAATATGGACGACACTCAAACACTCATGAATGGTTTTATGCGTATGGCTGTTGACAATGCTGTATTATCTGGTAACCTATTGATTGAAATAGATGAAACTAACTTAGTTCCAAACCAAGACCTATCAGTGTATCCGGGAAAAGTGTTTCGGAGACAGGGGGGTGCACCCGGACAGGCCATCTTTGGCACAAAGTTCCCTAATGTAGCTGGCGAAAACATGCAACTCTTTGATAAAGCACGAGTATTGTCTGATGAATCAACAGGATTTCCTTCCTTTGCTCACGGTCAGACTGGTGTATCAGGCGTAGGACGTACTGCTTCTGGTATATCTATGCTTATGTCAGCGGCTAATGGTTCTATTCGTACTGTTATTAAGAATGTAGATGACTATTTGTTAAGTCCATTAGGTAAGGCATTCTTTAGTTTTAACATGCAATTTGACTATGATCCTGCTATTAAAGGTGACTTAGATGTAAAAGCACAGGGTACTAACTCCTTAATGGCTAACGAAGTACGCTCTCAGCGCTTAATGCAGTTCTTACAAGTAGCGCAGAACCCTACACTAGCACCATTCGCTAAGATGGATTACATTATACGTGAGATTGCTGTTAGTATGGATCTTGATCCTGATAAGGTTACTAACTCCATGCAAGATGCCGCAATACAAGCAGAGATACTTAAAGGATTTCAAGCTCCTATAGAGCCTCCTGTTCCGGGTGCTCCACCTGCAGGACCACAGGGTGCACCAGCTCCTCAAGGACAAGGCCCTGCAAGCCCTCAAGACATGACAGGCGGTGGTGGTGGTAACATCGGTGTTGGAGCCGCTGCACAACCGGGAGAACAAGGCTTTAGTGGAAACGTACAGTAATGGGAGCCGTTAGTAGACTTATAGCTAGTACATTGACTGAGGCCTTTGGCTCTACAGCTACTAAAGTAGATGATACGGTAGAAGCTTTAGGGGATGTCTCTGTTAAAGCTAAGGTAGAAGATATACCTGTTAAACCGTTTGGAGAAAAAGCACTAGCTGAAGCAGCTAACCAAAATGAAATGTCTAGAGAAATTCTTGTAGAGATGCCTATAGATGATTTTCTTAATGTAGCCAAGAAAGAAGTTAGTCAAACTAAGCTAAAAGGTACTCGTGCTCTTGTTAAAGATGGTAAACCTTTTAATTCAATACCTTCTTTATCTTTTAATAATAAAGGAGATGGCACGGGTCAAGTTGTAGGTCACGAAGGTAGACATCGTGCAATGGCTCTTAAAGAAAAAGGTGAGACTACAATACCTGTAATACTATTAAGTAGAGCAAGTAATACTGGCCCTTCTATACGTTGGGGTCTACAAAATGATCCGACTCATCGAGATTATGTAGAGTTATTACCTACTAAACTTATAGAAGAAGATGGCAAGTCTATTATTAGTATGCCAGATATTATTGCTAACATACGAAATACACAAGGTGTAGATATTGTAAAAGAAACAGGCTTAATGGCGAGGCCTACCAAATGATAATAAAGAAACTAGTAAACGACAAACCCTTATGGGATTCTTTCTGTGAAACTCTTGATGCTAAGATAGCACAGTCACACAAGAAGATGGAACAAGTTACAACTACAGATGATATGTTTCGTTGCCAAGGCGAGATAGCAGGACTACGAAAACTTAAATACTTAAGGGATGAAATAAATGGAAGCTCCTAAAGTTAGACCTAAGAATTTAAAAAAAGACTTTGACGAAAGTGCGCTTAGAGCAGAAGAGTTATCAAAAAAGAATAAGTCTACTTCAGAAGAGTTTGGTAATTTAGAACTTAGGTCAGACTTAGATGAACATATATCTTGGAATGCTTTGTCTAGATTAGGCTACGATCCTGATCGTATGCAACTATTAGATGCAGGTAAGGGTTATAGAGAAGCTACTGCACAGGCTGCGTATGCACCTAGTAGGATGACAAAAAAAGATTTACAGTCTAGTTTTATTAATTTTGATAACTATGAAGATTTAAACCCTGATGATGTAATAGTAACACCTAATGTATCTGTACCTCGTGTAATAGCCCATGAATTTACTCATAGAGGTATTGACTTAATAAGAGAGCTTTACAATGAAGACCCTAAGTTCTTTAAAAATGTATACGGTAAAGATGCCGCTAATATTATAGAAACAATAGATGAAGAAGGTGTTGAAGAAGAACTAGTAGAATTGTTTGATGATCCATCCGACGATTACAAAAAAGATCTATATGGTAAATATATTCCTACTACAGGTGCATATGGTACAGTTACGGATTCTACAGATGAAATAGATAAAAATCTTTACCTAGATATAGACAGACCTTATGTACAAAATAAATTAAAAGGTAGTTCAGCAAAAGACTTAGGCTATTTTACTAAAGCACGTATGCAACGTATGATACCCGGACACGTAGGTATACTACAAGCCGCAGAAGATTTACTAGAAAAACAAGGTGAACCACCTATAGCAAGACAAAAGAACTTTTTACAAAAAACTATGGGTTTCGCTATTGGCGGCCTAGCAACAGAAGAAGCCCCAAGGAGCAACTCAATGAGCAGACAAATGGAAATGGCACTAGCTAGCGGATCTAATGACGTAGACCCAGTAAGTGGCAATGAAGTACCTCCGGGATCTTTACCGGAAGAAGTACGTGATGATATTGATGCACGACTTAGTGAAGGTGAATATGTTGTACCTGCAGATGTTGTTCGTTACTTTGGTGTAGCTTTCTTAGAAGACTTAAGAATGAAAGCTAAGATGGGATTAGCTAAAATGGATGCTGATGGTCGTATTGGTGGTGAACCAGTGGCTGACGAAAGTATGCCTATGGATATGGCTTCTGCTAAACCTGAAGGTATTTCAGATGAAGACATAGCTTCTCTAGAGCAAGCACTAACTACAGGTGTATTCGAAGGAGGGTTAATGGACAAAGTTGCATTAGTAGCTAAGAATGACTCTATGGTTAATTCTCGTATGAAAGCTAAAGGCTTTGCTGTTGGTGGCTTAACTGGGGAACCTAAAGATAGTCAGTATAGTGATCCTACTAAGATAGATTCGCTTATTGATAAGTTTATGGTTTCTGCTCAACAAAATCCTGCACTTATGCAAGAGTTAGCCCAGCGTGGTGTTACTATAAATAAAACTAGTGCAAATCAAACACCTCAAGAAATGCAAGCATCTAACACAGGAATAAAATCACAGACAGAACGAGTTTTTAATGAAGGTGGTTCTACTTCTGAGCCATTGGGGTTTAGTACTACATCTAATCCTCAAAAGACTTCTACAGGGTTTGACTTTGGTAACTACGGCTTAGGTTTTTCTGCATTTGGCTCTCCTGAATCAGGCGGCTCAGTAAACCCTGTTGTACCTGTAATGATGGACTATTATAATCCTGCAACGGGTGCTACAATGCAAATAGCTCATGATCCAAGCTCTAACCAACCACAGAGTGATGTACCTGATGGATTTGTTTTAGGATTACCTCCTGCATCTACAGTTAAAGTTGATAGAGACGGACGTGACGAGAGACAACAAGATTACGAACAAGATAAAATGGTAGATCATATGAAAGATTATGATTACAAAACACCTGATGGATTGTTTGAAAGTAGTCAAGCCAGAATGAAGGAAGGTGTACGAGATTACAAGCCTAGTGGTATTGGTAAGCTAGATAAATTTGGTAGTCTTACAAATGATTGGAATGAAAGGCATAATATTAGAACAGAGATATTAGCTAATATACAAATACTCGAAGGCATAGAGGGTTTTCCTGAAAAACAGATCAATGTTCTAAAAGCTCAAGTAGAAAATCTTTCTAAGAATATGAGTCCTACTTCAATAGGTTGGTCAAACATGAGTGTTAAAGGTGTTGTAGAAAGGACAAATAAAGAGATTGCTAAAAACGGAAATCAATATGGTATTACTCCAGAGGTAAATGCTTATGGCTTTGAAAAGTTTGAGCCATTCGGCGGTATTAAGAGTTACGTAGATACAGTAACTACTAATCCGGTAAGTTCAGACAATGACAGTAAAACTACTGGTCAATATTCAGAAGGAAAACGTTTTAATCCAAAGTCTGTTAAAGAATCAGTTGATTACTCAGGGTCGGGATATGAACGGGAAAGTGGGGTAAGAGAAGATAGAGGCGTAAGTGGCGGTACTTCTGGGGTAGGCCGTGAAGAACAAGGCGGCGGAGATAGAGGTATGTATAAAGGCGGATTAATGAAGAAAAAAAAGAAAAAGACTAAGAAGTAAATAAACTAACTATCCTATAAAAAACTATAAGGCTACCCAGCTTCGGCTGGCCCCAACATAAAGGAAAATAATATGCCTGAACTAGAAGCAGTAGAAGCACCAAAAATAGCAGGGTTCGTTAACCCGGATTACAATAATGCTAACAAGAGGCGCATCAAAGAAGACGAAGAAGCTATGGAAGAGTTACTAGCTACAGACAAAGAAGAAGAATCTGTAGAAGAAGTTAAGGAAGCCGTAAGCGAAGAAAAAGATGAAAGCTTAACTGGCGAAGAGCGAACATATAAAAAACGCTATAGCGACTTGCGTAGCCACCAAAACAAACAAGCTGATGAAATTAAACTACTTAAAGCTCAACTAGATAATGCACAAGAACGTGGTGACATTCGTCCACCTAAGTCGGATGAGGATATTGCGGCATGGGCTAAAGAGTACCCTGACATTGCGGCTATCGTTGAGACTATTGCTGAAAAGAAAGCCTCAGAGAAATTTGCTGGTGCAGAATCTAGACTACAAGAGATTGATCGTATTACAGAAGAAGCAGGGCGTACAAAGCTAGAGAGTGAAATCCGAGCAATACACCCTGATTTTGATGATCTACGTAGTAGTGATGAGTTTCATGACTGGGCAGGTGAACAACCTAAGTGGTGTCGTGATGCTCTATACGACAATACAGATGATCCGGCTTCTGTTACTCGTGTTATTGATTTATATAAAGTAGACAAGGGTATGGATACTAAGACACGGAAGCGCTCAAGTAAACAAGCGGCTTCTGCAGTTGTAACCAAACGGTCTACTAAACCTAACTCTAAAGAATCTAGTAATAGCTTTACAGAGTCTCAGGTACAGAAAATGAGTTCGTCAGAGTTTGAAAAGAACTCAGATGCAATCATGGAAGCAATACGTTCTGACAATTTCACCTATGACGTAACAGGTGGAGCACGTTAATTGCAAATAAACTATTGACATCTATAGAGTATAAAGTATAACTATAGGTGTCTTTACACAGATTAGTAAGCCTCATAACAATTATATGACTACCTTACTTTCTAAGACACTATCTCTCTAAGTATAAACATACCAATTATAAGACCTACCTGAACAAGTATAGGCCCGTATAACGTAAGCTCCATAACTGATCCTTATGACTTATATTTATATGCACCCTAAAAAGTACAGCCTCTTATCGGTTCGTTTAGCTTATTAAACACAAGCCAAACACCTAACGGAGGATTTACTATGGCTTTTACATCTGCAGCAGGACACGGGAACTTACCAAACGGTAATTTCAGTTCTGTAATTTATTCAAAAAAAGTACAATTGGCTTTTCGCAAGTCTACTGTAGTTGGCGACATTACCAATTCAGATTATTTTGGTGAGATCGCTGCACAAGGTGACACAGTGAAAATTATTAAGGAACCTGAAGTAAGCGTGAGTTCATATTCTCGTGGCACTCAGGTATCAGCACAAGACTTAGATGATGAGGATTTTTCATTAACTGTCGATAAAGCGAACTACTTTGCTTTTAAGATTGATGATATTGAAGAAGCTCATTCTCATGTAAATTTCATGGATATGGCAACTAACCGTGCGGCTTACCGCTTGGCTGATAACCATGACCAAGAAGTACTAGGTTACCTATCAGGTTATAAGCAAGGCACTGTTCACGCAAATGCTGACGCTGTTAACACTACAGTAAATGGCACTGTTGCTGTAACTACTGCTGGTACTGATGAATTATTGACTTCAATGAAGTTGATTAAAAGTTCGTTTGGTAACATCACGACAAGCTCTGCTGGCGATCACTCGATCCCATTAGTTGCTCGTTTACCGGGTGCTACTGCACTACCAACAGGTACAGCTTCACCAGCAATGGTTGTAGCTCGTATGAAGCGTTTACTAGACCAACAGCAGGTTGACTCACAAGGTCGTTGGCTTGTTGTAGATCCAGTATTTATGGAAATTTTAGCTGATGAAGATTCACGCTTCATGAATGCTGATTTCGGTGAGTCTGGTGCATTACGCAATGGTTTAGTCTTGAATAACTTCCACGGTTTCCGTGTATACTCTTCAAGTAACTTACCTGCTGTAGGTACAGGACCGGGTACTTCAGGCTCTGCTAACCAGAATGCAAATTTTGGAGTTCTAGTAGCTGGACATGATTCTGCTGTAGCAACTGCTGAGCAAATCAACAAGACTGAATCGTATCGTGACCCTGACAGCTTCGCTGACATTGTTCGTGGTATGCATCTATATGGTAGAAAGATTCTTCGTCCTGAAGCAATCGTGACTGCCAAATATAACGCAGCATAAGGGAGGAAATAACTTATGGCTACTTTAACTGCCCTCTTAGCACCAACTCGTGGTATTGGCAACCCTTCACGTAAACCTTACATGCAAGAACTTACTATTGATCTAACTGCACAGGCTATTGACTGTTCATCTGGTGATATTGTTCAGTGTATTACTGTACCGGGTAACACAGTAATCTTGTGGACTGGTGTACAAGTCATGGAAAGTGCAACTCAAGATACTGGAACTGATGCAACTATCCTTCTTGGTACTGCAATTGACCCTAACGAGTACGTTACTGCATTTGACATTGATGGCGCATCTGATCTTGCTTACGCCCCAACAGTTGCTCAGGCAGGTGTTCTTGTATCGGCTACTGCTGACACACTAGACCTAACCTTTGCAGGTTCTGGTGCAACTTTCACTGCAGGTAAGCTTCGTGTATTCGCAATGCTTATGGACGTAAGTGAAATTGGTGACTTGACTGCTAATGAAGTTGATCGTGACTATTTAGCATAAAAAATCTTTAGGGGCTGACTTAACCGTTGGCCCCTTTACCACATCTTGAGGTAACATAATGACACTTACATATCTTACATTAGCTAATGATGTTATTACCCGTATGAACGAAGTTGCATTAACTTCTACTACATTTAATAATGCTAGAGGGATACAGATACAATGTAAGAATGCTGTCAACGAAGCAATACGTTACATTAATCAAAGAGAATTTTCTTATCCTTTCAATCATTCTACTAATACTTCTACTCTAGTTCCGGGTGTAGCAAGATATGCTTTACCTACTAGTGCAAAGCATGTAGATTACAATACTGTAAGAATAAAAAAAGATTCCGACTTAGGTTCTGCAGGAACTAGCCTATCAATACTTAAGTATAATGAATATATCAATAAAGACTATGTAAACAAAGAAGATGAGATTGTTGCTACTACACTAAACGGCACACATACAGATTCAGTAACAATACTAACTCTTGTTTCTACAACAGGTCTTTCTGCAACAGGTTTTGTATATGTAGGTAGTGAGCAGGTTACATACACTGCTATCTCTGGCAATACTATTACAGGTTGCACAAGAGGTGCTAATGGAACTACTGCTACGGCTTATGCAAGTGGCGTAACAGTAACACAATTTGATAGCGGTAGTCTACCTAAGCACATAGTTCGTACTCCTGATAATAACTATTTATTATATCCGTTCCCTGATAAAGAGTATAAGCTAGTTTTTGATTTCTTTACATTTCCAGATGACTTAGTTGCTCATGGTGACCTGACTACCGTTCCAGATAGATTTAAGCCTATTGTTATAGATGGTGCTACTGCTTTTGTGTATCAGTATCGAGGTGAGATGAATCAGTATCAAATTAATTTTGATAGGTTTGAACAGGGTATTAAGAATATGCAAACTCTTCTTGTTAACAGATTTGAGTATCTTAGCTCTACAGTAATAGAGAGAAGTAATGCATCAGGAAATAATAGGTTGATTAGCTAATGCCAGATAGTTCCCAAACACAACCAGCTTCATTTAACTGTGAGGGTGGTTTAGTTTTAAATCGTTCTACGTTTCAAATGGAGCCGGGACAAGCTTTAGTTTTAGAAAACTTTGAGCCTGACATTGAGGGTGGATATAGACGAATAAATGGGTTTCGTAAATACGTCAATGTTATTGTTCCACAAACCTTAAACGCAAGCGAAAATGTAATAGGGCTAGCTAACTTTAATAACGTAGTTATAGCCTGTAGAGGCGAAAAGATATACTATGCGGCTTCTACTGAATTATCTATAGCTATTAATCAAGATGATACAATGTCTGGTTCTGGTGTAATTAAAGTAGATAGTGCTGTTGGTTTTCCTACAAGCGGTACGTTGACACTTGTGGGAGCTACAACGCAAGACGGTAGTACTGGTGTAACTGAAACGTTCGATTACACAGGAGTTAGCTTAACAGCAACCCCAAATGAATTTACTGGTGTAACACGATCTGGTGACAGTCAAAGTACACTAGGTAAACACTTAGCAAATATAACAGTTTCCCCTGTGTGGACAGAAATAGACACAGGAAGAACTGGTGCAATAAAGTATAGAACCGAAAGGTTTAACTATGATGGTAACGAAAAAATTATCTTTGTTGATGGCGATAATGCGCCTGTAGTTTTTAACACTTCTTTTAGTGCTACTGATGTAACCACTACTGCAGTTGTAGGTTCTAAGTTTGTTGCCTCTTTTAAATCTCATATGTTTTATGCAGGTAAATCTACTACAGCAGAAGAGTTGATATTTAGTGCACCTTTTAATGAAGATGATTTTACTTCTGGTAATGGTGCAGGTAGTATTAGAGTAGATGATACTATTACAGGGATAAAAGTATTCCGTGATTCATTATTTATATTCTGTGAGAATAGAATATTTAAACTGGTAGGAAATACTTCAAGTGATTTTCAAATGGTTCCAGTTACTAGAAATATTGGTTGCCTTAATGGTGATACTATACAAGAATTTGCAGGAGACTTAATTTTTCTTGCAGCCGATGGGCTTAGAACCATTGCCGCTACTGCAAAGATTGGTGACACTGAGCTAGGAACAATAAGTCGTAATGTCCAAAGTCTTTTTGATACAAACATTATTAACTCTTCTTTATTTGAAAGTGTTGTTATAGCCGATAAAACACAGTACAGAATCTTCTTTACAAAAGATGGACAAGCTGATAGTATTACAAGATGTGTTGTGTGTGTTAAAAAAGAACAAGGTTATGAGTTTTCAGAGCTACGAGGATTTGCACCTATTGTTACAGATACACTTGTAAGAGCAGGAGATGTATTAGTATTACACGGAGACTCTGCAGGATTTGTACATAGACAAGAAAAAGGGGATACCCTAGATGGTACCCCTATTCTAGGAAGATATAGAAGTCCTGACTTAAGCTTTGGTGACAGTGGTATACGTAAACATATGCAAAGAGTTATTCTTAATTTTAAACCTGAGTCAGCTATTAGTGCAGATTTATTAGTAAGATATGACAATGAGAATGCAGACTCTTCTAGACCACCTGCTTATTCTATTAGTTCAAAAGATGTAGCTTCTCAATTTGGTATAGCTGTATTTAGTACTATCGGCGGTGTAATAAGAAATGTTTTCGGTGGCCCTTCACAACCTCTCATAAGACAACCAGTAGAAGGTTCAGGTTTCTCTACAGTTTTAAGAATAAATGACAACGGTGAATCAAGACCCTATTCACTAAAAGGGTTTCAGCTAGAATACCAATTAGGAGCAAGACGTTAAATGGGTGCTACATACACAAGACAATCTGTATTTACTGATGGCGATGTTATCGACTCAGATATATTTAATAATGAGTTTGACCAATTATTAGCGGCTTTTGCTTCTAGTACAGGACACACTCACGATGGTACTGCAGGTGAAGGCGGCCCTATTACGGGCTTAATAACTGATGGTATTGTATTTGGTACAAACACTGGTGACATTACATTAACTTGGAATGCTGGTAGTAACGATGGTTTAATAACTTGGAAAGAAGACGAAGATTACTTTGAGTTTAATGACGATTTACTTATTGCTACTACTGAGAAGATACAGTTTCGTGATACTGGCATATACATTAACTCTTCTGCTGATGGTCAACTTGACATTGTTGCAGATACAGAGATACAGATTGCCGCTACTACAGTAGACATAAATGGCAACGTAAATGTAAGTGGTACTTTGACTATTGGCGGTGCAGGTATATCGGAAGCTGAGTTAGAAATACTTGATGGTGCTACCGTAACTACAGATGAACTTAATCTTTTAGACGGTGTAACTGCTACTACAGCAGAGTTAA
>TARA_B110000259_G_scaffold40925_2_pt1 | contig 14613 bp, 9 predicted proteins | sample TARA_B110000259 | Tara Oceans TARA_B110000259 (sample SAMEA4397649) | marine metagenome | biome: Polar Biome; feature: [SRF] surface water layer (ENVO:00010504); material: water (ENVO:00002006), including particulate matter (ENVO:01000060) such as... | depth 5 m | reverse complement strand
AACGTCGCGGAGCGGTTCGACGAGTTAGCAAAGGAGATGGAGGAGTTTGGCGCGTTCGTTGCGAACGCCTCTGGTGCTCTGAACGTCGAACGCGAGCGAGTCGAAGCGATTGAAAAAGACGCGCGCGGCTGCGGAGACGAAATACGAATCACGAAAAACGCGGTGGAGGGTAAGTTACGTATAGCGGAACTTAGGATAATTGTTCTGGAGAAAGCGGTGGTGCGTGGTTTTTTCTGGGCGCGAATCCTGAGCGCGGGTGGGTTGTTAGTCACCGCCGCAACGCTCGCGGCGCACGCGCTTTGCGTGTTCGCGGAGCTGGACACGGCGGCGGCGTTGTTGGGGAAACGTATTGGCGAACAGTCTGCTTGTGGAAATGCAGACGCACAGTCTGCTTATGGAAATTCCGCGGCACAGTCTGCTCGTGGAAATCACGCTGAACAGTCTGCTTGTGGAAATCACGCTGAACAGTCTGCTTGTGGAAATGAAGCTGAACAGTCTGCTTGTGGAAATGAAGCTAAGCAGTCGGAGAAAGCGTCTCGCGCGACGGAAGACGCCGAGTCGTCATCGAACACTGGAAAGGGTGCCACCGGAAAAGGCACCGCCGGCCGGTTCGTGGGCGTTAAAGCACTGAAGCAGTTCCGCGCGCTGTCGTTTTTTCAACGCGGGAAGGTTGGGGGGGCAAGCAGTCAGAACACCCGTAACCTGGATACACCCATCACGACGACGACGAATGACACGACGACGACCGCTCTCCGGTTCGCGTACGCCGCGTTCGCGCTGAGCGTGGCGATTTTAACCGCGACGAGTGGGTGTGTTCTTATTTGTTTGCCAGCTCTCTGTCGGACAACGGGGTGGGTGTTCGTGCGTTTAACAACTGTGAAACGTGGTGGTGTGTTTTGCGTGAAACCTTTGGCGAATATGATGTGGTGGGTAATTGTCCATATACGAAGTCTGGTGGCGCACGGCGTGGCCGGTTTGGTTGGCGCGGGGACCCGAACGAGACGCGAAGAGTAGAACGTTCGATTGAAGAAAAAAGTAGTAATAAATTACGTAAGTACCTGGTATGATCCATGAATCGATTCTTCGGTCTTTCTTCTTCCTTGCGCGACGCGCGTCGGAACCGGTTCGGGCGTAAACGCGGCCGCGTACTGGGAACAGGTGTATTAATACTTTCAATACGATTGCTCAAGTACGCAAACACGATTGCTTAATGCTTAAATACCTCACTGCGCTACGCCGTACAGCAGGGTAATCGTGGGGTTCACGGTCGGCGGCGCGCCTACGTCCGTCGCGATCGTCGAGGTCCACTGTGTGCCTAACGGAACGGTCAGCGCCGCGGCGGCGACGAGCGTGGTGCCGGCGCACGCGCTGGCGCTCGCGGCGGCGGGAATAACCGTTTTCCCCGAGACGGATTTGATTTTGTACGTCTTACCGTGGTGCGTCCCGCTCCCGTCGGACTTGGTGAGCGTGGCGTTTGAGCCGTCGGGAATTCGGTACAGCATGAAATACCCACCATAGCAGTTATCGTATGTGATACTCACCACGCGCGTCGACGTGGAGCGGCACCCGAATCCGGAGCCGACGTTTCGGTTGGTGTCGGAGAAGAAATTGCCGGTCGGCGTGACCGCGTTACCGTTGTAATCAGTAACCGTCGCGCCGGCGGGCAACGCAATTGCCATGGCATACTCCCTGTCGGTCACGGAAACCTCCGTGCCTGTCACGAGGTCGTACACTCGGTACTGGTACCCGGTTTCAAACGAGATCTGCTTGTCCAAACAAACGGTTTGTCCGTCGCTGATGGACACGTACTTGCCGTCGTCCCGAAGCGTCATGTCGCTCACCGTCACACTGTTGTCGACATCCAGGTAACTGCCCCGCGCGTCCGTGATTCCGGAAGTTAGATCCTTGGAAATAATCGCAGCGTCCACGATGTCTGTCAGGCTCCCGGCGAGGAAGGACCACTTGTGGTAGTACGCGATGGACTCCGCCGTGGCAGTCGCGGTGGTCCAATCGTCCGCGTCGTACGTAACGCTTTTCTTGATGAACCCGACGTGCGACTCCGCCCCACTGGTTTGCGACGGCGCGTCGAACTGGAACTCCAGGTCTTTAAGCTTCAGACTGCCGTCGGACGGGGCGACGAAGGAAAGAGTCACCCTTCCTTTGATGTCCAGTGTGTTGGCGTCTTGCACTCCTTTTCGCGTCGCCCAGACGTCGATGGACGCGTAGATATACGCCGAGCTCGTCGTGTCACCGTCCACGACGTACTTCTGTTGGTACGAAGGCTGCGCCACCCATACCTGCTCAGGCGGGATGCTACTTTCCCACGGGCAGTTCGCGACGGATATCGTGGACTTTATGGTCTTCCCTTCGTTGCCGAGCACGGTGTTCCAGCCCCCGAAGGCGCCGAAGAAACCAGACGCTTCCGTGATGGCGCACAGGATGTTGTTCGGGAACGCAAACAGCGTCGAGGTCGGGTCTTCAATCACCTTGCGTTCCAATACGTCATCGAAGGCGTATCCAAGAAGGCGTCTTCTTCGGCGTTTCGATGAGGAAGTAGTGATGGCCTGAATCGGGGTCTGCGGTTCCAACTTCACGCTCGTCAACGCCTGTGAGATGGAGGCGGTGATGTCAAAGCACGTGCACGTCGTCGCCGCGTCCACGGTGACGGGTGCGAAGAACGCGCCGTACGCCGCCGCGGCGACCATCTTGGTGGTGTCAATCGCGTTGACAACGGGCGTGCGGAATCGGTGCCCGGGGCTTGCGTCCGTGGTGTTCGTGGTGCTGAGCGTCGTCGTGTGACTTGCCGCGACGCATTGACACACTTCCGTGTTTAAGCAATCGGACTGCGCGGTGCACGTCTCGCCCGCGGCGGAGGCGAGGCCGATTAGCGCGAAGAACAACGCAGCGCGCGTGGTTCGGGAAACAACCATCGGGTGTGGCTTTTCAGGACGGCGAGAGGGCAAGCGCGTCGGTGAGTGACGGTCGATATGGTGCTGACGCCCTGACGGGGATAGGATACTAAGCGTTCAACAAGTTAAACATGTGGGGTGATGAAAGGCTAAAGACTGTTTGCCCACTTACCTCGGCCCGAGGACGGTTAACCAAACCGTCCCCAGAAGTTTCTCGCATTTGTCCCCGTCGAAGCTCGAGCTCGGGATCTCCAATTTTCGACAAAAGTTCGCTTTTTCAGGGCGGCAACCTCATCTCGTCGTCAAACGACCCGCGTGGCCGACGCGGCGCTCCTTCCTGACGGTTCGAGGTCGATCGACCTGTGGCTCGAGGACGCTTGTTTCGGTGGCGTCGGGTGGGACCGGTTTTTGGGCACCTGCTCACCGTGTGTGTTGGCGACGTGACGCTCCGGTTCAAGGGACCATCGCCGCCTTCCGCCACGACATTTGTTTTGGGGAAACGCGGTACGATTGCGTTCACACGTCGCGGTGTGGAACGGCGCGGCGTTTCCGACGTACGCGGTGGGTGACCGTTGCGCGCTGGTGAGGCCTGGCGAAACGTGAAACGTGTGAAGGGTTCCGCACGACCGTTCGTTCTTCACGATGGCGTCCTTCGCGCGTGGGGACGACTCTACCTCAAGCGGCGAGGATGAGGGAAACGCAAATCAAAAATTTGACGGAGTGCCCCTTTCCTTCGGCAGCACGCGCATCACGCAGTGCGGCGTTTTGCCCCTTCAATGCGCGGGGGTTGAGGTTTCCAACAAGTTAAACGCGACGTGTACGGTGGTGAAGGTCAAGGCGCACGACCGCGCGCGTTTGCTGTTCGACCTGGCCACGTTTTTCCAGAGGAACAAGCACAACGTGGTGGAAGCGGATGTCACGACGTCACCGAACGACCAGATGGCGAGTGACATTTTTCTGATTCAGTTCGAGGGGGGCAAAATAACGAAACCGCGCCGACTCGCGGAGGACATCCGGGACGTGGTACTGAACGTGGAAGAAGAGCTGTTCGAAAACGACGGGGTGTCGCCGAAACCGAGCCCGGCGAAACCGGCGAGAAGGAGCGCCGGGACGCGTCGGGACGGGGGCGACGACGAGACGGATTCGGATTTCAAAGAAACGGAATCCGAATTGGATTTGGAAACGGAATCGCAATCGGACTCCGCCAAGCCCGCGGTTCGCGCGCGCGAAGGCGCGGAGAAAAGCGGCCAGGGGTACCAGGTTGACTTGAACTCGCGACGAGGCGGGAGCGGTGGGTTGTTGTCTTTGGCGGGCGCAACTGACAAGGACTACTCGCGTGCCGACGCGGTGTCCAAAGACGACAAACTCGTCGACCCGTTCGCCAGGGGCGACGGCTTGAAACTTTCAAACGTGTTACACGCCGGGTCCGATTTCACGAACGCCACGGAGATCTCCATGGAGGTTCGCGATCGGGTTGGTCTGTTAGCGGACGTGTGTCACTGCCTCGTACGGAACAATGTGTCCGTGTTGAACGCGCATATATACACCACAAGCGACGGCCTCGCGAGCAACTATTTCTCCGTCAGAGACGCGCGCACGAACGGGCGCGTGGCGGACGCGGTGCTGGAGGAAATGAGACAGGCCCTGGCGGCGCAGTGTCACTACGTCCGGAGGCAAACGAGTGGCGATACCGGCGGTTTGCGGTTGGTACATGAGGAAACTGCGATTGGTCAACTCGATTCGGTTTTTGGAACCCTGGACGGCCCGACCCCCGGCGACTCGCCGACGAGTTCCCCGGACCGCCGTTCGGTAAGTATTTCCCACTTACCACATTCCGCCGTGTGAATGCCCATACGAGATTGACACTTTCTTTTTTATCCCTAGGGCGCGACGGGCGGCGGCGGCCGGCGGTTCGAGAAGTCAATCGACGGCGACCCGCGACGAGACGGTCGGGATGGTCGTCACACGAACCCGGAAAACTTTGTCTCGGGGGGAACGGCAACCAAGCAGCACGTCTCCAAGTACGGCATGGACAACACCAGGTCCGCGCCCGGCGCGGGGATGACCCGTGCGCACGGCGGCGAAGTTCTGGAACACGCCTGGACGCACACGCAGAAGCTTTTGTCCGCGAAGGGTTTTCTGAAGTACGCGGACCTCAGTTTACTGCCCGCGGTGGATTTGGCACTGGTGGATGACGCTACGCGGCACGTCGTGGAGGTCGCGCTGAACGCGTTACCCGCTTACAAATCCCTAACCTTTCCAAGCGCGAAGAGCGAGATTTTCCACGAGTTCAGGGAAGTCAGGTGGGAACCAGGCGAGCTCGCGTTCGCGGAGGGGTCCCCGGTACCGAACCTGTACGTTATCCTGGAAGGCGCGCTGCACCGGGAGGGGTATGTGGATGGCAAGGGGAGGCACGTTCCGGGAAACGTGTTGTCAAGGGGCGCGCTTTACGGGGAAGCGGCGTTGGCACACGCATACCAAACTCCGGCGCGGGTTGTTTCCGAAAACGGCGAACTGGAAGGCGTGGCCACAAGGGCGTTTGCGGTTTCGTGCGAGACGTTTAAGAGGATCGTGCGCGCCAGGGTGCACCGCGCGCGCAGACTACTGGCGAACGTGCTGAACGTCGTGGAGACGTTCCGACCGGCGCCCGCAGAGAGCAAGGAGTTACTGCTAAACGCGCTTTGGTCGGGAAGCGCGGCGCGGAGGAAAGGTACGTGTGTAAGGCTTTCCCAAATCAGGCGGCACACTGTTTTACCTCTAACGCTGGTGACTGTTGTCCATACATCGCGATATACTCGTACCAGAAAGACGTCTTCCATCTGCCGATTGTCCGGAGTAATTACTGTTTGCTACATACATCACAAGTGTCCTGTTTGCCCATACATAGCACTTGTACACTCAAGACTGACACTTTGTTTTACCCGTCGCAAGGCGAGGCTTTCGCCGGGTTGGCGTTTGAGACTGGGAAAGGTAAGGCACAGGTACCCTATACCCTGGACCAGCACACCGCGCACACCAGGATGCCCACCATCCAATCGTTTCCCAAAAACTCGGCGCCGCCCCGGGCGATGCACGTGGTTCTGGAGGGCGAGGTGCGCCGCGTTTGTATTGACGGAACGGAAACGGTTTTGAAAGCGGGCGAGAGTTTCGGGGAGGACTGGCTGTTGAGTGACACTTTGCGGGCGGAAATCGGGTTGGACGAAAACGTCGCGGGGCGAGCGCTGCGCAGAGAAGCCTCCACCACGTACGTCGCGTCAAGCGTTTACCAACCCGTGACCCTGGAAATCACGCGCGGGACGCTGCGCAACCTGTGGGGACCCGATTTCGACAAGTACCTGCGGAGTAGGCACGACAGGAGTTTCGGCGAGATGGAACCACCCACGCGGCTTTCCTCGGATTCGCGAAGGGCGAGTTTGCCTGACATGAACGACACCGCGCCGAGCCCGGGGAGCTCCGGCAAAACGCAAGTTCCGCCGTCGATGGTGCCCGTGACGCCGCGACCGATCGCCTCTATGGGCAAACAGTCTGAAACCGTTATTATCACGCCCGGGTCGCAAACCTGCGTGTCGCCGTTACCACCCTCTGTGGCCAAGAAATCCTGGCTCAAGAAACTCAGCAAAACCTTCAAAAGGGCGGTTGGCATTCCGAGCAAGCAGCAAAAGGCTGAGACCGGGATTATCACAAACGCACGACGTGCGACGACCTTCGAGTCCGCGACGGCGAATTCCGGATCCGTCCCGGGCGCGGCGCCGACGCAAACCGTCCTGGCGGCGACGGATGATTTGTTGGGCGCGTTGCCTTTTTCGGTTGGGACGTTCGGGTCACACGACAAGTCGGGTAGCTCTGTGTCGTCGCCAATGGGTACGAAAATGAGTCGCATCGGCACGATGCTGGACATTCGCGACGCGCGCGAGTGTCCGAGCGACTCGCCGGTTACTTCGGGCAAGCTCACCAACCCTGTCTCTTCCGTGGGTACGACGTTTTCAGCGCCGCTCGGCGGCGCACCACCTGTTGGAGGTTCAAAAAAGAGCAACCCCATGCGAAACGCGCACTCGGTGATGGACATTTGCACGATGGTACGGGACGTCGATGTTGGTTCGTCTGGCTCGTCGTCTGAGTGCGATTCGTCGATACCCGAAGATTCCCAGCCCTTCCGCGAATCGTCGCAAAGCCAAGCCTCGGACGGCACGGCGATGGAGTTGGCGAGCGTTTACGGCGCCGACGCCGACACGGTTACCGGAAAAACACCTCCCGAGGGCGCTTCCGTGTTCCCGTTAAAGAGCTCGCCTCTTGATAACTACGTGTTCTGCAAGCAACTCGGGGTTGGTCTGACTGGTTCAGTTTATAAAGCCTGGCGCAGAGTCGACGTTGTCGCGGATACCAACGGAGACATACGGACCCACGTCGCAGCGGAGGTGAAGTACGTGCCGGTCGCGGTGAAAGTGATGGACAAGGTGAAGATTCTCGATATCAACGAAACGGCGCACGTGGTGCGTGAGTCAAAAATCATGAAAAGCGTGGCGAAACACCCGTTCATCGTGTCCATGGTGGAATCTTTCCAAACCAAAAACGCAATGTAAGTATTTCCCGATCACCAAATTCCGCCGACTGATTGCCCATACAAGACTGACATTTCTCTTTTTGCAATCAGGTTCATCGTGATGGAGTACGCGGCGGCGAAAGGTTCGTTTTTTTTCCGTTTTTTTTTTCTTCTTCTTTTTTTTGACCCCGGGAAACTTTTCGGGCTCACCGTCACCAAGGCAGCGAGCCTTGTTTCGAAACCAGTCGCCCGGTACCACGCTACCAGCCGCTCTATACCTTTCCCTCGGATTCGAACCGGTGATCAACTCCTGTGCGACGAAACGAACTAACCACCCCCATGACCTTTGTGACTTTCTTTCCCTTGTGACTGTTTATGCGCGCGACAGACCTGTTCCACATGATCCACGAATACGGCGCGCTTCGCGTGGGGCAAACCAAGGCGTTCGTGGTGCAAACCGTGTTGGCCCTGGACCACGTGCACGCGAAAGGGTACGTGTATCGGGATTTAAAACCAGAGAACCTACTCGTCAGGGAGGACGGGTATTTACGCCTCACGGACTTTGGGTTTGCGAAAGCGTTGCGGCCGGGCGAGCGCGCGTACACGGTGTGCGGCACCCCCGACTACCTGGCCCCGGAAACTTTGCGACAACAAGGTACGTATTGCGCGTTTCCCAAATTGATGCCCTGTATGGAGTGCAGTCAGCAAGTCTTACCACTACATAGTACAACAGAGTACAAGACTGTATGCGCACTGCACAACACAAGACTCAAGACTGACACGTTTCCTTTACAACAACAAGGGTGCACCCGAGCCGCCGATTTCTGGGCCGTCGGCGTTTTGCTTTTCGAAATGCTCACCGGGTACCCGCCCTTCCACGGCCAGACGCACAGGTACGTGTTGTAGTGTACTGACCAAATCCGACAACACCGTTTTCCCATACAAGACGTTAACACCCTTTTCGTTCCAAATCGCAGCGAGTTGTACCGCCGAATCACGAGCGGGCGCATGCGCGCGTTTCCGCGCAACTTCGACGAAGACGCCGCGGATTTGGTTGACAAGCTGTTGAAACAATCGGAGGGCGAGCGCATCGGCGTGGGCGCGGACGGGATTCAGCGCATTCGACGCCACGCGTTTTTCAAAAACTTCTCCTGGACCGCGGTGTTGGAACAAAGAGCGGTGATGCTGAAACCGGACGTGAAGCCCGATCTCGACAAAGGACCTGGGGATGTGAAACACCCCGTCGGCCCCGACTGTTTAAAGAAACCCTGCGGGCTCACCGACGAGGAACAGAAACTCTTCGCGGATTTTTAAGACACTTACGGGTCTTTTTTCGTGAGTGAACTCTTCTAGGTTGTGTTCTCATCTATCAGACTTTGTAGTATGTGACACAACGTATCATGGATGGATAGACTGTGCCATGTTACTATCTCTCTCGCACCGATTGCGCATACCGCTATTTCCGTCTAAAACTCCACCCTCGAAAACGGCGAGGGCCCAGCGGAGTGCGCGCCGCCGCGGTTCGCTGCCGGATTCGTCCGCGGTTTGTTTGTGGAGTCACGAACCGACTTTCCCGATTTCGTCTCGAACAACCCGACCAGCACGGTCTGCAGCTCACCGAACCAGCCCGCCACGTCAAGTGCGTTGACTTCAAACTCGCGCTGCGTGGAACTCGAATCGCACGCGGACGTCACAACCGCCAACCTACGACGCAAAGATTCGATTTGATTTTTAAAATCGCCGACGCCCGCGTTTGCAAACAAAAACCCAGCCCCCAAGTGTTCCGCACGTCGCAGCTTTCTCTCCGCTTCGAGTAACCGCTCTCGCAGCGCCTTTTTGTGTGACGAGACTTGCTCCGACCCAAAAGATTGGGTAGCATCATCCACAGACTGAATACTCATAGCCTTACTATTCACCGCGCCCGCCGCCGAAACTCCCCCGGGTGAGCTCGCCGGCGTCACTAACAGCAACCGCCGAGGCGGAAGCTTGGCGGTGGAATTGGGAAGGGACCCGGACACTGCTTTGGTTCTTTTCGCGTATGTGCTTGGAACGCGTTCCTCGCCCTTCGGCCCTGCACTGGGCCCGGAAGACATCCCACTTTGTGTGTTACCAAACCCTCTCCCCATATCCGCCGCCGCCTTCGCCGCAGAGGACGCGAGCGTTTGAACCTGCTGTAGCGCGGAAAGCGCTTCGTCCCGCGCTGAGATAAATAAAAGAAAGTGTCAGTCTTGTACGGGCAAACAAACAAACGTTGGATTTGGGAAATAAAATACGTACCTTTCTCCAACCCAAACAAAGCGTCGTCGCGTCTTTTTCTGGCGGAAGCTTCTTCTTCCTGACTAATTGCCGTGTGCCTTGTTTGTTCTTGTTCCGCAGAAACCCTGGCCAACCTCGCTTCAAACTCGGCGCGTACGTTTTGCCGCTCCGATTCGAAACAACCGCGTTCCTCCGACCACGCCTTGCGTTCTTTTGCCAAAGTTTCGCGTAGACTGGTAACTTCTTTTGTATCAACTAAAGCGGATTTTTTGACGTGCTCCAACTGCGCCTTTTCAATCAAAACCGCCGACGCCCATTCGCGCTCGCGTCGCGCCTGTGTCTCCGCGGCGAGCCGCGCGATGCGCCGGGCGTCTTGCTTTGAGCGCTCGACTTCCGCTTTTTGGGAATCAATTTGCAAACTCTGCCTCGTCAAGGTAGCCGCCGCCGCGGCGATCTGCTGTTCCTTCGTGCGTAAACTCGACTCAAACGCCTCGAGCTTTGTTACTTTCAGCTTAACCTCCGCGTTTTCAGAAGAAATTTCTTTCCCCCGCGCGACAACACGCTCAGCCTCCCCTCGTTGCCGCTCCAGGAGTTTAAGCTCAGTGGAAACCGCGTCTCGTTCGTGTTTCAAAACGTTAACCTCTTTTTGGAATCGATCGGTTTCGTTTAGCGCGGCTGCTTTACTCTTCTCTGCCACTGCAACTGACGCTTCAAAGTCCCGTCTTTGTCGATGCACGGCCTCCGCATCTGCATCCAAGGTTACCTTTAACACATTCAATTTAGCAATCGCCTCGGTCGCGGCGTCGAGCTTCGCGGATGCCTCGCTTTGCGTTCTTAGTGCCGATTCTTGTTTTTCGTCCGCCTCGCGCGTCCGCGACTCGGCGTTCGCGCTCGCGGCTCGAGCCGATTTTTTATCAGCCTCGAGCGATACCTTTTCCTCCTTCAAGGTCGCGGTTTGCCCTGCAATCTCCGAACGCGTAGCTTCTATTTTGCAAAGCTCTTCTTTTAAGCGAACTTCCTCCGCCTCCGCTCTGGCCACCGCGCTTCGCAGCTCTTGCTCCCTCGCGACAGTCTTCGTTTCCTTTTGCTTCCACGAGCGCTCGGCCGCGAACATCGCGCTCGCCGCCTGGCCGGCGTCGCCTTTCAGTTGAGCGGAAAGTTTTTCCGCCGCGTCCCTCGCGGCGGCGGTCGCGAGCCGGTCCGCGGCGGCTTTTTTGGCGTAAACAAGTGCTTCTGTTTCCGCAATCGCAGCCGCGGCTTCTCGCTTCGCCAGCGCATCTAAACGTGCTTTCGTGGACTCCATTTTCTGAGCAAGCGACGCCTTTTCCAGGGTCAATTCGTCGGACAAAATGTTGACCCGGACCTCCGCCTCCGCAACCGCCGCGGCTTGTTTCGCGCTGAGATTGTAAAAAAGAAGTGTCAGTCTTGTATGGGAAAACAGTCGTCCGGGATTTGGGAAAGGCAAATACTTACCTGTTCTCCTCGCGCGTTGTGAGAACTTGCATTCGTGCGTGTAACACCCCTTGCAAATCAGCACACTGTTCTTCGCGTGCCGTGATATCCGCGAGTTTAGCGAAGCAAACCCGCGCTTCCGCCAGCGCCGTTTCCGTTTTTCGATCCGCGTCTCGCGCATTTTTTTGTAAAACCGTTTTTTCGCGCGCCAACGCTTCATTCGCAAATTTCAGCTCCTCTTCCAGCGCCGATACCGCTTCTTTTTGTTGCGTGACGGATTCACGTGAGGCGACCATCTCACGCTTCACCGCTTCCGCCTCGGCGAACCTCGTCTCCGCGAGTCCAAGGGCGGTAACGGCGGCTTGGTTTGCGGTAACCGCGGCGTCGCGCTCGGCGCGCGCGCTTTCCAGAAGTGCATGTTTCTCGCCCTCCGCCTTTTCCAGGAGCTCGGCGTACTTCCGTTCCGCTTCGGTATCTTCCAACGCTCGCGCGCGCGCCGCCGCTTCCCTGGCGTTGTCCAACCCCACTTGCGCGTCGTTGGTTTCTTGTATCAATAGTTCTCGATCGGCGTTTATTTGAAACTCCAACTTGTCAACCTCAGCTTTCATGGCTAAGCGTTCCGTCTCGAGTTTGGTTGACATTTTTTCCGTCTCGTCGTCGAGGATTTTTTCCCGCGCGACGAGTTCTTCCTCCCTCGCCGCCAGGGTTTTTGAAACCGCCTCCGTCTGCAACTCGGCTTCGCGCAACTTACTCTCCGCCGCGACCAAAGCGAGTTTCGTTGTATCCACGGATTGAAGCAAGTCTTGTTTCTTTGCTTCCAAAACAGTGAGTTTTTCTTCGCGAAGGGTCAAATCCAGCTCCAGCGCCGCTAATCGATTCTCGTTTGTTGAAACGCAAACCTTGTCAGCCCGCACCGAAGCCTTCTCTTTTTCTACTTTCGCCGTAGCCGCTACGGCTTCCCGCATAACGCGGTCCGCGTCCCTCAAATCGGCCTGCGATCGGGCCACCTCTTCACTCAGTTTCTCCGCCCTCCGCATGGTGTGCTCCGCATCCGCGGAGCGCGCCGCGCACGTTTTTTCGCGAACGGAAATCGTCTCCGTCAAGAGCTTTGATTGACTCAACGCTCTTTCCGCTTCCAGAACCTTGGCATCCGCGAAGCGCTGTGCCTCCGCGGCGGCTCTTGACAAAGTGTCGCACTCAGCGCGCGTAGCGCGTACGCCGTCGATTTGCTTGGCGGCAGCCGCTTCAGCCGCGACCGCTTTCATTTCACGAACTTCAGCCTGTTTGCCCTCCTCCCGCGCTTTTTCAATCGCGGCGTCGCACTTACTCCGCGTGTTTCTTTCTTCGGTTTTAAGCATCAAGCGCTCCTCCTCCACGGCGGCCATCAAGTCCCTCGCTTTGCTTTGCTCGGCAAACACCTCTTGTGACAGCCTGCGAATTTCGGCGCGTTCGGTTTTGATCTCAACAAGCTGATTCTCTTTCGCGCTTTGAAACTCCTTCATGGCGGCCAAATCCGTCTCCAGCCGCCGCTCCGCCGTTTCCGCCTTGCGCAAACGCGTCGCCGCCGCGTGTTCAATCGCGGCGCACTTGGCGTCGGTTTCTTCTTTCAAACGGTTCGTCTCGTTACGAGCGGTTTGCATGAGTTGGTCGTGTTGCTTTTTAGTTTCCGCCTCCTTTGAGGACACGGTTTCCTCCAGTTGTCGCGCCGTAGCGTTAGCCACCGCGATTCGCTCGTGACACCGCAGCTCGGCGACCTTGGCTCGATCGCCGAATTGCTTTTCGCACAATGTCGCTTTGTGTTCGAAAACAGCCTCGGCGTCTTCAGCCGCGGCGGTGGCGTCTTGTAGCCGTATACGCGCTTTTTCGACCGCCGCCTCTAGCTCTTTCAGGGTATTATAAAACGTCTCGCGCGCGTGTACCGCTCGCGACACCGCCGCCTCCGCCTCCGCCGCGTCTCGTCGCAACGAAACGAGCGCGGCGTCGGCGTCGCCGAGGTCTTTCATCTTTTTTGGGAAAAGAAAAGTGTCAGTCTTTCGTAATGTGTACGAGTAATTACTCTGGACAATCGGCAAAACAGTGCCTGGATTTGGGAAAGGCCCAAGGCCGTACCTTTTTGTGCATCACCTGTTCCGCCACCGCGACGGCACGGCCGGCGTCGAAAACAGTCTCTTCCCGTTCCCCGACGTCGGCTTCCCGTTGCTGTATTTTCTCAACAACCGTCGCGAGCTCCGCGCGTTGCGCCCGCAACGACGCTTCCGTTTCCGCGATCGCGTCGTCCCTGCGTTTGTACTCCAAGTGCCGTACCCGTCTGGCGTGGTCGGTTTTCGTCACCGCCAGCGCGATTTTCTGTGACGCCAGCTTGGTGGCGTCAACGCTTTCCCTATGCCGGTTACGTTCCCTTTGCAAACGCACCGCCCACGTTTGTAACAAGGTTTCTTTTTTCGTAATCGTCAAAAGCTTGGCGTGAACCGCTCGCAACGACGCCTCAAGTCGCGAACGCACTGAATCAACCGCGCCCATCGCGTCCATCGTATTGCCGTCCACTACCAAGGCATTACTCATGTGTGGTGTCAGGGACAGCGAGTGTAGTGCTTGTGGGTCGTTTTGTGAGCTACTAGTACCTGCCAACGCCTCCGCGGCTAACCTCGCGTCGTCTTCCAGCGAGTCGCCTGACGTGGCCAGACCTAATTCTTGAGAAGAACCCTCCAAACCTCCAAGCAACTCAATCGCTTCACGCAACGCAAGCGCCGCTTCAAAGTCTGTAGGGGACAACACATCGGCGTCGTCAATGTAGTCGTACCCAACCCCCGAGACGCCGTTGAGCTGTCCTTTCTTGTTGACAAGATTTTGAGAACTTTCAGCCTTTTTGGACGAACTCGACTCGGCGTCGGCGCGAACTAAACGCCATGCGTCGTTAACTTTTCCTTCCCTTTCCTCCAGCGCTTGTTCCAAAGCGTCCAGGCCATCCGTCGCAAGCTTCGCAGCTGTAAGCTCAGCGGAAGCAGCCTCACGCGCGGCATTCGTTGCATTCACCAACAATTCAACCTCCGCGCGCGCGTTTTCAACCTCTTCGCGAGCGTCACTGAGCGCGGCGGAGTCGGCGTCTCGTTGCTCGCTCCACGCCTGCGCTTCGATTTCGACGTTTTCCCGGATACCCTCGGCTTCTTGCAATCGATTATGCGCGTCAGTTCGCGCCCGTTCCACTGCAACAGCTGTGACCTCAATCTCAGCCCTAGCTGCGTTCGCTTCGGACAAAGTTGCATGTGCTTCATCTCTTTGTCGCCGCGCATCCTTCATCGTCGCCTCGGCGTCTTTTTCCACCCTCGCGCACCGGGTCAAGTCGCGCTGAAGTTGCTCCTCCTTGGTTTTTATCCTGTCACGTTCCAGTTCAAGTTCTCGTGTCATACCGGCTAGTCGCACTGCGCACTCCGCCTCCGTCGCAGCCGCTTTTGAAAC
>TARA_B110000259_G_scaffold168156_1_pt1 | contig 14670 bp, 17 predicted proteins | sample TARA_B110000259 | Tara Oceans TARA_B110000259 (sample SAMEA4397649) | marine metagenome | biome: Polar Biome; feature: [SRF] surface water layer (ENVO:00010504); material: water (ENVO:00002006), including particulate matter (ENVO:01000060) such as... | depth 5 m | reverse complement strand
ATTATCAAGTTAGTAATAAAACAGAAAACGCCACTAAAGTTAATTAGGGGGGTGTGCTAATTAAATCACCTAAAAGTTTTGTACCCGATATACAAATAAATTTATTGTGTTAGTATCTATTATTTCCTCCATATTTTGGAATAGTTTTCTTCTATCGTAATAGCTTCACCACTTGAAGAATCAAGTAATATTACTTTACCGTCAGGGCTATTGTGTAATATATAAGTTCCACTTTGAGTTTCATTTACTTCAACTCCATTTGTAAACCCTGTTACAATAGCAGCAAATCCAATTACTGCAAATACTCCGATAATTACTTCTTTAATGTTTTTCATATTTTTTGTCTTATTGATTTGATTATCAAATTACTAAATATTACTAAATTGTAATAATTAACTTTAAAATTTAAGAAAATGAAAATTGAAAAAAACTTTACAACAGGAATTCTTTCTGGGATTTGTGGTGTCTTATTATTATTAGTTCTTACTGGTACAACAAAGAAGGAGACTACAGATATTACGTCTATGTATGAATTTCACGACTTGGAAGATACAAGGGGGTTAATTTTTAACAAAGTCACAGGTGAAATTAAATACAAAGAAATTCGTAAGGAACCAAAATCAATGACACAGAGTTATAATTTGAATTTAAGGACACCTGATTATCTTGACGTAAGAGTATTCAATTAAAAATATCTGAAATAAAAAAACTTACCGGTAAAAAACTACCTAATAATTCTTCGTATGCTTCGTGTATTTGGTCTTGGAATTTGTCCAATTACCAATCCTGATATTTTTATTTAACTACATCATTAGCGTGTCCAAGTAGTTTATATCTAATATCAGCACTTACTTGAATTTGGAGGGCCTTTGGTTTATTCACCACAAAACGATTAGAGTGTTCAGAACAACAAAAGCGATACCGGTAAATATCATCGCAAACTTATTCTGCTCTAGTAATCCAAAATTTATTTTATCGTTTTCTTGAATTATTACAATGAAAATATTTAAAATAAGCAGTAACAAAATCAAATTATTTATCATATCAGCTTTAGTTAAATATTGCACTGAGGGTATTGTAGAATCAACAAAATACCTATTCCCAATTGCACCAAAAATACCACCAACAGTTAAACTAATTCTTGACTCAAATTGTTTTTTTGGAATTAAAAACACAATCCAAGATATTAAAAATGATAAAATTGATCCTAAAAAAAGTTTAATGAATAGCCAAAAAGATTTTCTTGAAATAATTATATCAAAAACACCAATTGGATAAATAATATTCCTTGTAAGAGTTGGAGATAAATCTAATTCATACCATCCATTTGTGTAGCTATTATGAAAAGTAATAGTATCGATTTTGAATCCTTCTTTAAGGCCAATCATTTTTTTATTAAATGATGCGGGGAACCTCATCGACTCGTTAAATTTAAATATTGTAGAATCGAGAGATGATTTAAATCTAACTTGAACATTTTGTTTGTCAAAGGGATATTCACTCAAATCCCAATTATGATAAAAACTACTTTCAAGAGAACCCTGATAGCTATATCCGACTATATCATCATAAAAAGGGTCAAAGGTTAATTGATTAATTTGAGTTTGATCAGATTTAATATAATCAACTTTAACCGTTTTTCTTAAATCTGTAATCTGGTTAATTGTATCATTATTTTCAGTCATATAGTTAGCTGATATAGAGCTATACATTGCATAGTTAAATCTTAAAAAAAATTGATCGTTTTTCGTGTCAAAATTAAAAATATCTTCTACAAATAATTCTATGTCAACTTCTATTGGAAATTTTATTTCATCATTTTCCCCCACAACTACATTCGGATAGTAATAACCCTGAGTATTATACTTTGTAATATTACCTGATGGATCAAGTTTTGCAGCATTTATAAATTGAATTTTCGCATCCTTAAATTTTTTTATTTTTTCTAAAGTTTCTCCTAAGTTTTTAAAATAAAGAGGACTAAGAGAGTCGATAGCTATCGCACGATTAAAATCTGTTATTGCTCCTTCGTAGTCTTTTATATCTACCTTTAAAAGGGCTCTATTATTAAAAGCATCTGCAAATTTTGGATTAAGTTCTATTGCTTTATTATAGTCAGCCATTGATCCATCCTTGTTATCTAGACTACCTTTAGCCATTGCTCTATTTCCATATACAATTGCAAATTCTGGATCTAATTCAATCGCTTTATTAAAATCAACAATTGCTCCTTCATTATCATCAATCGAATACTTGGCCAATCCTCTATTACTTAAATAATTTGCAACTCCAGGGTCTAATTCAATCGCTTTATTAAAATCAACAATTGCTCCTTCGTAATCATCAATCGAATACTTAGCCATCCCTCTATTACCATAGAAATCTGCAACTTCTGGCTCTAACTCTATCGCTTTATTAAAATCATTAATTGATCCTTTTTCGTCATCTAAATAATACTTTGCTAGTCCTCTGTAATCATATGCATCCGCATTTTTTGGATCAAATTCTATCGCTTTGGTAAAATCAACAATTGCTCCTTTTTCATCATTTAGGTATAATTTTGCTCGTCCCCTATATTCATATGTAACCGCAACTTCTGGGTCTAATTCTATTGCCTTATTAAAATCAATAATTGCTCCTTTTTCATCAGCTAGGTATAATTTTGCTCGTCCCCTATATTCATGTGTAGCCGCAACTCCAGGGTCTAATTCTATTGCCTTATTAAAATCAATAATTGCACCTTTTTCATCATCTATGTAATACTTTGCTCGTCCCCTATAATCATAGGCAACTGCAACTTCTTGGTTTAATTCTATTGCTTTAGTAAAATCAATAATTACAGCCTTAAAGTCAATAATAGCTCCATCAAAGTCTTCTAATTCAGAATATTTAGATAATCCTTCTTCATAAAGTTTAATTGTTTCAGTAATTCCTTGCTGAGCATTTAGATTTATTGAAACACATACAAAAGTGAAAAAAAGTAAAGGCTTTATCATTTATTATTATTCAAAGTACATTTTTAAAGATAACGAAAACATAAAGAAATATCGATTCTCTAAAAAAATACTAACTTAACTATCTAAATATTAATGTTATCAAAAAATATTTTTCATTTGACAATGAACCAATCAGTGGTTCAACATATCTTTTACGCCTTTTTGCAGGAACTTTTCTTATTATATTTCTTATTGGATTTTGGGTTTTAGCTGCGACTGGATATAAAAGAGCAGGTGCTTTTAAATGGAGTAATGAATTGAGAATTATTTGCTCTATTATGATTCCAATTCATGCTGTTATGAATATTATTCCTAATCAAATTGGAGAAGGGAGCCAGACTTTTAATCTTGTGATTATTATAGTTGGCTTTTTGCATTTAATTCTATTATGTAAAAATGGAAATAAGAAAACCAGTATTTAACTCATTATCATGAAATATATTATAACAAATTTATTGTTTTTAGTTTTTATAAATATTAACGCCCAATATTATACTGGCCAAAAGGTCTTTGCGTCTAAGTTTCCGTCAGAAATATTTGATATCAATATGGATACTTATCTTAAAATCATAAATTCAGATCAAGACCTTATTGTAGCTATTGAAAATGTTTCAACCGGAAAGGTTATTCGACATGCCTACATAAATTCAGAAGAAGCATATGAATTTAAAAATATTCCTGTGGGTTCATATGTTTGTAAATATATGTGGACTGATAAGTTTTCGGGTAAAAAACAATATAATAAAGATGATCAATTTTTAGAGTATGAAGAAAATCAATACGGGGGTTATGTTATAACCATGGAAGGAAGTGTAAATGGTAATTTATCACAATCTGAGATTTCTGAAAATGATTTTTTCAATTAAGCATGGATATTCAAAAATTAATAAATGAAAATGGATTAGATTCTTTAATTCAATCAATTTTTAAAAACCTTAAAGGAATTGAATTTGATAAAGTTATTTATAATCATGAATTAAATAGCAATGACACATTAGAATATATGACTTCTGATGTTGATAAAGACTGGCGTTTTGTTATTGGCTCAATGACTATGATAGTTAAACCGATTTCTAAGAAAGAAATCAAAAATACACTACATGAATTACTAAGAATAAATAGTATTGAAATTGACAGTGGATATAAGGAAAATTATAATGAAATAACTTTTTGGAATGGTAAAGGATTTAAAATTGAAAAAGTTGAAATTGAAGGAACTGATTTAATTATTATTTCAAACGCTGATGTCATCCCAAATAATGCAACTAAATTTTTAACTACTAATTATGCGAAAAATAAAGTAAAGCCAAATTGGATAATGGGCCTAAATATGGTCTATGATGGTAAATCCATAGATAATGATAAGAAAGATTTTTCAAATTTTATAAATGTTCCTTTGCTTTTTAATGATGATGATGAGGATTATATTTTAATTAGAGTACAAACATTTGAAATCGCAAAATTTCTAATTGACGATATTATTGAAAAAAATGGTGGGAAAAAGATTTTTAAAAAAATAATAGAGGATAAGCCTGAAAGCTGGGAGTATTTATTTGAAGGACAATTATTTGTTATTGGCTATCTCAATGAAGGTGCATTTATAAGATTAAATAGACTTCCTAAATCAATGAAATCTATTTCAGACTCTAACAGTTCTGGAGGATATAATAAAAACTCACAACAAATTAATGCTATAGTTAAAGGATTAAATTCTCCAATCCTAAATGGTGAGGATGGTGGAGTCCCAGACGGAAGATTTTTCACAAATTCAGATGACACTTCATTAATTATTTCTTTTTGGGACAAAGCTGATGATGCCATTGAAAAATTCACAGATATAGTTCATCGCTACAATGATAAAGATCAGATTTTTTCAATAAAAAAGCGCAGTATAAAGGATTGGTTAGATGATAACCCTGAAGAGTATATCGAATTAGATGTAAAAGATCATTTTCTTATTCAACTTTCAAAAGGAAATTCTTTCTATAGAATAAATATATATCCACCTGGAGGTATAGGAAATAGTTGGGAATTTAATAATTCAAAAGAATTAAAAAGCACAACTTCAAAAACTTTTTTTAGTAAAAAAATTGATTTAAAACCATTAATCTATAACACTAAAATCCCATTAAAAAATTCTCCAACAATACAAAAAACAGAAACTACACAAATTGATGTTGAAAAAACTGATAATAATAAAGAAAATGTAAAATTTTTTAAAAACGCAGTTGTTTCAGGAAAAGAGAATGTAGCCCCAAAAAAGAGTTTTAATTTTTGGCCAATATTAACAATTTTAGGAATAGTATTTATATTATTCCTTTTGTTTAGATCTTGTGAGGGAAGAGATTCAAATTGGTATTATGAAAAAGGAAATTCAGATTATGAAAGTGATAATGTAGAGTCTGCAATTGAAAATTATGAATATGCCATTGATAAAGATCAGTTTAATATTGATCCTCTAATTAAAAGAGGGAAAATTTATTATGATAGAGGTGATTATGATGATGCTATTTCTGACTTTGATGACGCCATTGATGTCAGTAGCGAGGATGATGATTGGCTTGCTTATTTTTTAAGAGGAAAAAGTCATTATAAAAAAGGGAAATCTAAATTCAGTAGAGCTTACAAGAAAGCTTTAGAAGATTTTGATGAATCAATAAGATTAAACTCAACCGTTGAAAACGCTGAGGCTTTTTATTATAAAGGATTAGTGAAAAATAAAATGGGTCTTGTAGGTTGTGATGATTTCATTGATGCTTGTGATTTAGGGTATAAACTAGCATGTGATGAATTTGATGAAATCTGTTATCCTAAAACAGGATATAAACCATATGAAAAAGTTTTTGGAAGAGGTATTTCAAATATTTCTCATAAAAACTCTTTTAAAATCACTGTTAATTTTAAAGATCATGTAATGGTACTTTATAACATATATAATAAAAAAATATATAGAGCACAGTTCATTAGAAAAAATGAGGTTTTAACTATGAATAATATTCCTAATGGAACATACAGTTTGAAATACTACAGCGGAAATGCTTGGTCTTTTTCGAAAATTTTAGATAAAAGAAATCCATCAACTGAAATTGATGATGTAATGGGTGGGTTTATAAAAGATAGTGAACTCAAAAGATCTGATGCTAAATTTAAATTTGAAGGTAATGACATTTGGACATATGCTATTGGTGTTCAAGATGGAAATGTTGGTTCATCAGATATAACTCTTGACGAATTTTTAAACGATTGATTTGAAACCTAAAATAAAATATTTTAAGATTAATTCTAACTATTTTTTAGAAGGAGCTCTGGTGGAACTTATTTGGAAAGTTCAAAATTGTTTTATAGTAAAAGTCCATCAAGATTCGTGGTTAAAGGGTTGGTTTTATAATTCCAATAGGGCACTCATTGAAGTCCAAAAAAATAGTAGTCACATTACTCTTTATGCATATGGATGGAATGGTTTAGTATCATCAAAAATAAAAATGAACGTTCATTCTTTTTCGAAATCTAGTATTTTAAAAGGAAATCTTAAAAATGATATAGAACAATCCTTTCCCGTAAGAAATAGATTATCTAAAAACAAAAAACTGAAGTTAATAAATATTGATAGCAAAATAAAACCTTTTAAAATTTCAATAAAACAAGAAGGGTTAAAAATTAAAACAGATACGAGTAACTTAAAATTAAACTAATTATGGAAAAATCATATTACAAATCTCCAAAGGCAAGTTTTTTAATGAAACAATTATGGAAAGCTAGTGGGGCAGATAGCTATATTTTAGAAAGAAGCACCTACACAGATCATGTTAAATACGCATGTTTAGGAGGTATTGTTCTTGCAACAGGTTTTATGGCAGCAATGGCAGGGGGTTATGCTTTTTATGTGATTTTTGGACCTCGTGGAAGTGGATCAGCAAATTTACCTTTAGATTATACAGCAGCATTAATGTCAATTGTATTTGGATGTATCTGGGGATTAATTATTTTTAATATTGATCGTTTTATTGTAGCTAGTACAGGTAAAGGAGATGGAACAGAGGCCATTACATTTGGCGAAATAAAATCTGCTTTGCCTAGAATGTTAATGGGTATTATTATTGCTTTTACAATTTCAAAGCCAATGGAACTGAAAATGTTTTCTACTGAGATTGATGTGGAATTGGTAAATAGGCAACAAGCAAAAAAAATGGAATTCACAAAAGGTATTAATGCTGATTTAGACCCAAAAATTGCAGATTTAAGAGAAGAGATAGCTGAACTTAGAAGTTTTTTAAAAGAAAAAGAAAAGGAAAAGATATCAGCCGAGTTGGAATACAGCAATGAAATTGATGGTGATGGAGGTACAGGAAACAGAGGTTTTGGTCCTGTAGCCAGAGAAAAAGATAGTACTAGGCAAAGAATAATGAGAGAATTTGAAGATTTAAAAATTGAACTCAAGCCAAGAATTAATGATTTTCAAGAAGATATTGATGAATTAAAAAGTGAAAAAAAGCTTTTGTTATCTGAAAAAGGCGACATATCAAATAAGCTAAATGGACTTTCAGAACGAATTAATATTCTACATGATATTGTAGATCCTTTACTTACACTATTTATTACACTTCTTTTTATGACTATAGAACTTACTCCTATATTTTTCAAAATGATGCTTATAAAAAGTTCTTATGATTTTATGAATGATAATATTAAAGCTCTAATTCAAGCTGATAATGGAATTGAAGTTCAATATAATTTTCATAAAGATAAAGACGGACTGCAACGTGACCTTGTAATTCATCATCAATCAGAAAAACTCCTTAAGGAGAAAATTAAATTAATTCATACACAAAGTGAATTAAGTGATTTGATAATAAATAAATGGAAGGGAGAGGAAATCAAGAAAATTGATAAAAATCCAGATGATTATATAGTTAAGGGCTAATGAACAAAATGTTAAAAATATTATGTGGATTTGATGTTTTTATATTAAACAATATGAAACGAAATGACTTTGTTTTATATTTTAGTCTCTCCTTATCAATTACTTTTTTATCTTTTATTTCAATATTCAAAGCTGTCCATGAAATTTTAGATAATTATTTTGGAGCAATATTTATTGGTATTTTTTTTACTCTATTCATTATAAATCTTTTTCGATTAATACTTTCTTCAATTAATCGAGGAGATCAAACTTTTGAAAGTAGAACTAATTCACAAAAATTATTCCCTCATTTAATTAAGTTTTTTTCACTTTTAGTTCTAGCAGTCATGATCTCTTATCCGCTTGAAATAATAATTTTTAAAAATCAAATTAATTCTCATTTAAAAATATATAAGTCAGAAATAGTTAGAGAGTATTCAAGAATACTTGAAAATATTAATACAGCAAATATTGAAGAGATGATAATGGCTTTTGAAGAGGAAAAGCAATTTTTAATTTTAATAAACGAACCTGAAAAAATCAGAGATTTTAAAGAAATTAAAGAAGAAATTGTATTAATTGAAAAGCAAATGGATATGGATATATCACAATATAAAAATGTGGTTGCTAAATCAACATTTTTTGCTCAAAAAATAAAAATTATTAACAACAAGATTCCTTTGTCCTATTTTTTCACATTACTTATAATCGGTTTGTTTTTCACTCCTTTATTACTAATTCTTTTAAATATTGACTTTGTTGAATATTTTAAATTAAAAAACAAGATTAATACAAGTTTAATTAAATCTGAATATTCTGATTTTACTGTTTTAAGAGATCAATTGTATATTAAATCTACAGGAAAAGAAATTAATATAAGACAAAATTTTTCAGATCCTCCTTTTAATTTAATTCCGATTGAAAATAATATAAATTATCTTAAAAAAGGCAGCTTGTTAGAATGGTTTAAATTGAATAATCAAAATTGAAAATTAATAATAATCTATACATAAAAGGCACTTTCCATGGAAAGTACCAAGCGAATGTGAATAGCAGCACTTCGCCTGAAGCTAATTTATCTAAAATCCATATTGTAGAGGCTAATATAGATAATGCCACTAAGTCTTCTTATATGCAATCTGTGAGAGCTGATTCAATATCTCTTAATTTAGATTCTTTAGTTGATGTTAAAATTAATCTTGATAAATCTTCTGAAAATTATCAGTTTATTGAGGATTTATGTGATGTTGTAATATTTGATATTGAATTCTCTAATATTATTAAAGAAGGAGATAAAACTTTTGGAACTATTAAGGGGAATATTTATGGAGGATTATTTAATCAAGATGAGATAGAGGTAGTAAAAATAAAGAAATCAAAACCAGAATTTATTATTTCCAAACCTAAACCGAAATACATAATTGTAAAAGATAAGATTAAATCAAACTTTTTCCCATACTTAACTTATGCTTTTTATGCTTTTTTAATTCTTTGTTTTGTTATTGTTTTTGGTCCATTACTCAGTTTAATTGCTGCTTTAATTATAAGTTTTGTTGTCTTTTTTTCAAAATATATATTTAATGTTTTTCATTTCATATTTAAATATTCTTATTTGTTTTTTTTACTATTAGTTTTTTACGGGTTAGGATCATTTTTTTTTACAAATTCAATAAAAGGGACTAAGATTTATAATGAAAAAGATATATACGAAGAAGATTTAAATTCTGATGGAAATTTATTAATGTCTCATAAAATAAACTGGAATGATAATAGTAAGCGAAAATATTCTACAATATTAAGTATTAATTCAAATGAGTATTACACATCCAAAAAATTTAAAAAAAACATACCTCTAGATTTTAGAATTAAAAATATACCCAAAATTTATTCAAATATTTCAAAAAGAGATTATGATAAACTTTCGGGCGTATATAATTCTTTAAAAAAAATCAAATCTTTAAACCCTAACCTTTCTAGAAAAGATTTTGCAGATGTAATTGTCACTATGGTTCAAAATATTCCCTATGGATTACAATTAATAGGAGATTGTGAAATTTCAAAAAACAAAAGTAGTCTAGTTAAACAAATAATTGAATCAGGTTATACTTGTGATAGCTATATAAAGTATGGCTTGTATTCTCCTCTAGAATTTATTGCTAACTTTAAAGGAGATTGTGATACTCGAACTGTTTTTCTGTATACTATTTTTAAGAAATTCAACTACGATGCAGTAATATTAAATAGTTTACAATACCAACATTCAATTTTAGGAATTAATTTACCTTCCTATGGAAAATTTAAAAATCATAAGGGGAAAAAATATTATGTTTGGGAGACTACTGCACCAGGTTATGAGATTGGAATACTTCCAAAAAAAATAAGTGATCTTTCAAAATGGAATGTAGTTATTTAATTTAAAATTTTATAATATGAATTTAGAACTTTTATACAATGGATTAATACAAATGGGAATTTCAATTTTAGTAGGAATAATTATTTTATATACTACTTATAAACTAGTAGATAAATATATTCAAAAGAAATATGAAATGGGGAATGACAACATTGCTTATGCTATTTTATGTTCTTCCATATTATTTTCAGTTGGTTATCTTTTTAACGGTTTAAATAAGATCATAACCGATTCTATCGAATTAATTGAAAATCAAATTAATTTTAATGGTTCTATTTTCTTAGAGGGTTTAAAATATAGTGGAGTTTTTATTGGGATAAGCTCCTTAATTATAGCTATTGTGATTATCATTTCAATTAACTTATTCATTCTTATGACAAAAGAAATTGATGAGTTTAAAGAGATAAAAAACAATAATATTGCTGTTAGTATTATCACTTCAGTGATAATGATTTCTATTTCTTTAATGATTAAAGACAGCTTGTATCTTATTTTAGATTCCATAATACCCTATCCAGTAATTCCAAATTTAAATTGATAAGTGTCTCTGAAAACCTAACTATTAGTTTTTAGAAATATTTTAATTTTTTAAAAAGAAAGTTAGTGATTGAAAGATATGATCTAGAAAAAAAGACTTTATATTTTTCTTATTATATTTAAGTATGTTAAAACAATACTATGAAATTTTTAACCCTTCTTTTTCCTTTATTTCAAGACCAACCATCATGGTTTAATAATCCTAATAATATTGTTTATGTAGCAGGTGTTATATCTGTTATTATGATTCTAATAATAGTTTTCTTTTTAAAATGGTTTAAATCAAGGGTAAATAATAAGGACACATTAAAAGCAAATTCATCTTCAAAATCTAAAAAAATAAACTTTGATAATCAGTATGTTGAACTCGATGAAATGATGTTATCAGGGGATTCATATCAAGATGTTTATCCTTTTATTAAAACATTTAGGGAAAAATTAAAAAACGGAGACATATACTTAGAACAAATAAATAAATACATTAAAAATCATTATGGAAAATATGATGGTGGAAAAATTATGTATCAAATAAGTTTATTTGAACAAATGGAACACATTTTTGGAGTTTTTTTAAATGAATGGGAGAAAAAAAATGATTCAAATTTTATAGGATTTCAAGATATTGAACAATACCACACCTTGTCTCAAAAAACAATAATTACGTTACAAGAACTTTTACAAGAAAAAATTTTGGCTGTAGGTAGAAAATAAATGAAAAAGTTACTCATTATCTTTTTATTTATCCCCTTTCTCAGTTTAAGTCAACTGAAATATATGCCTAAATCAAATGGCAAAATTATAAAATACAAGTATTACTCTTTGTCTTATGATGAGGAGCATGAACAGGCAGAATGGGTCCACTACAAACTTGATTCCACAATGTTAAAAGGAAAAGAAAAGAGAGAAAATTATCGTTTTAAGGAAGACACAAAGGATTCAATAACATCTTCGTCTACAGATTATGATTATCAAAAATATAAATACGAAAAAGGTCACCTTGCTCCATTTGCAGACATGAAAATGGACTCTACATCTGCTTCTGAGTCATTTTATATGTTTAATATTTCACCTCAAAAAAAAGATTTTAATAGGGGAGAATGGAGAGAACTCGAAGACAATGTTAGGTCTTTGGCAAAAAAAAATAAATTATATATTACTACAGGTGGAGTTTTAAAATCAGGTTTGAATAAAATTGGAAAAAAAAACAAGGTTTCAGTCCCTGAATTTTTTTATAAAATAATATATGATGCTAAGAATCAAAAGATGTTTGCCTATTTGATGCCAAATACTAAATTAGATTCTATTGAAAAGTATGTTGTAACAGTTAATTCTATTGAATCAATTACAGGAATTGATTTTTATCCTCAATTAAAAACTGAATTAGAATCTAAGCTAGAGTCCGTTAAAAATAGTTTACCCCCCGAATGAAAATATATAAGTCATTATTAGTAAAGATGCCATCTTTTTTGATGTTACTCGTGACTTAACTATTATGCTTTATGACGGAATTTAAATTGCTAAAATTATTGCAAACGTTAACGATGAACTAAAAAAAAGAAGAGCTAAAACACACCCTGATTTAGATTTTTCAGATGCCCTTTTCATTTGATCACTGAAATTTTTTTGCTGTTCTTCCAGTTGTTCTTTGCTGCGTATTAATGGTCTGCTCATAAAAATTTATATTTTTTTAATTAGTTCTCAAAAAATTCATCTTCTGAAATCTTACCTGATACACCAATAGAATTTGAACTTCTTTCCACCCATACATTCATAGTCCATTGAGGTCCTCCTTCACAAACGTAGACCTCTGGATCACACCCATCAAATTTTGTTAATCCTTTATCTTCAAAAAATTTACTACCAGATTTAAATTTATAAGAATAAGACCCAATTGGTAAATCCTTAAACATATATGATTCATTTTTTTTTATATATGCATGGGCTACAACTTCATCATACACATCAACAATAGCAATAACTATATCGTAAATATCGGTGTTTGTAATTTCCCAATTTGCTCCACTGTCTTTATCCACTTGATTAATTCCAAACTTCGTCATGTATGGGGTAGATCCTGTTACTTGTGCGTTTGACACAAATGTTGCTAATAATAGAAGCAAAAAATATAAATTTTTCATGATTAAATTTTAGAATATTATATAGTATAATTCAAAATGTGAGTCTAGTATTCTTTAGCCCAGTATAAATTGTTCTTATTAAAATGACCTTTTCGTAAGGTTGAGTGAAATATTCTATTTTTTGATTTTTCACTTGCCATTCTGTAAACCAAACATCTCCTTCATAAAGCATTGTTTCTGATTGACCATACCTTTTAACCATAGAACTTTTGATTTGGTCATAATTCTCTTTTACTCCTTCTTTATCATAAACACCATTCACTATAACAAATTTTTCAAATTCATTATTTTTATTAAAAAATGCTACCCAATTCAACCCTTTTTTAGTTGTGCCTGCTAAAAGATTATTTTTGTAGTCTTTCTGAATTTTACCCCCCATTGGATTAATTCTCACAAACTCGCTATAAGAATCACCGTAATGAATAGAAGTTTTTATTTTATATTTTAGTGCATACTTTGAAAGTATAACATTAAAATCCTTTAATAATGCATCTAATGTTTTAGGCCCTTTTGAACTATGCATTAAATTACTACTATTGGAGTCGTCATGTTCTGCATTTAAAATATCATGACATAATTCATGAAACATTACAGATGACTTTTGCAAATCATCTAGCCTCAGCCATTGTTCATAATCAACAACAATTTCAATCTTATTATCATTCTTCATTCCTAATGCAAAAGCAATTGCAAAAAAAGAGTTTTTGTCATGATAATTATTAAGCTTTGGTCTTTCTTCATTAATTGATAAAAACCTGATTGAAACATTTCTATTTTTTAATTCTGACAAATCATATCCCAAAGTATAAGAGGTTTGGAAAAAGGCATCTAAATAACTATTTAGGTTATTTGAGCTTATGTCAAGAACCTTTGTGCCTCCATCGAGAGTGACTATAGTTTGAGAGTAAAGGAGAAAAGAAAAGAAAAAAAACAGATAATTAATATACCTCATATTCCTTGTAATAATATGCAGTTTTATCTTCTACCCAAGTAGGTCTTTTAGTAACTTTTACCCTAGCGCTTTTAAAAAGGTAGTAGCAACCACAATACTCTTCTCCTTTGTAACTATTTATAATTCTAGATTCTTTAATACGAGGAGCATCTTTAAAATTTACTTGCGCAATATATTTTACTTTAGTAGAACTAATCTTCTTAGCTTTTATTAATTTAGAATTTTGATATTGACCATTAAAATCAAATTCCCAATAGTGTAAAGGAGAAATATTAAGTTCGTGGGCCTTGGAGTCCGTTAATACAGAGATACTAGTTGAACTTGATTTTTGAATTTGCCAATCTAGTGTAATAGCCATTTCCAATAATTCTTTGCGTGTTAATTGTGCATTTACGATGTTGATGAACATTAAAAGTAAAAGTATTTTTTTCATTGGTTTTTGAATTTTATAATGTAGTATTTATTGTTCTCTCCTTTTAAAAGAACATTTCTAGTTTCATCTCCAGGTTTAGACATGTATTTCTTTTCCCAATTTGATTTAGCAACAGCATCCATTTCTGATTCTGCTTCCAATGAATCAATGATTTTTCCCTTTGTCATTATACTTATATAATCTCCCTCATATCTGGGTAAAAAAGTAGACGTAGCTATAATTTTTTCTTGAAAAACTGGAACAATACTTAAGTTATCAGTCAGTATAACTAATTCAATTCCTGAAAAATAGATGTTTTCTA